>Ga0183096_1000122_pt1 | contig 174360 bp, 129 predicted proteins | sample Biomet5_FD_127791 | JGI IMG/M metagenome (GOLD analysis project Ga0183096, IMG submission 127791) | Microbial communities from bioreactor (seeded with sewage sludge) at LBNL, California, USA - Biofuel metagenome 5 (version 2) (version 3) | ecosystem: Engineered > Bioreactor > Anaerobic >...
GCGTCACAACTGCCGAAAGGTTAGGAACCGCCGTATGCCGAACGGCACGTACGGTGGTGGGAGAGGTCGGTAAACACGAAAATAGGAGATAAACAACCTATGATTAGTGTTTACCTCCTACTCGATTATGAATAAATTTTTGTGTATTATTTTTCTTTTCCGTAATTCCATTTAAAAAGAAGCAGTACAGCAGCAATCAAAGCGACGATGACAAACATCTCAAAAAGCGCATCCCATCCGTATTTTTCGGAGACATACGCCACCACCAACGGCGACAGCAGTTGTCCTGCAGAACCTACTCCGTTAATTAACCCGGCAGCCATTGCGGCTCCTTCTTCTTTTCCCATATCCATGGCTGCGGCCCCCGACATAATTGAATCAGGTCCATACGTGAAAAAGCCGATCAGACCGATTGAAATAAATGTAGGTACAACTCCCATTTTGCTAAGAAAAGGCTGTAAAAATAACATGACGGCCAATCCGAATAACATAATTGCACTGATCGGAAAACGACGGGATTTAAACAGGTAATCGGAACCGAAACCGGCCGCCAGAATGCCGAAAAAGCCAATCAATTCATAGGCAATGGATGTGTAACCAGCCTGTGTGTCGGAATAGTTTAATGCCTCGGACAAATACAGAGGCAACCAAAAGAGAAAAGCATATCTTGTGAATTTTACAAAAAAGTACATCACTGCGGCAATCCATACTGCCCCGTTTTTAAGGACTGCAAGTTGAGCTTCTTTTCGTTTTGACGTTTTATCTTTTGTTCCGGTTTCCTCTCCAAACGATTTTAATCCTACATCTTCAGGTTTATTCCGGGTAAAAATGATATAAACCAAAGCAATGATGAATACAAGAACGGCAGGCATATAAAATGCACGTTTCCAGCCCAATCCGACCAGAAAATTTTGGTTCGAAATCCAGTAGGTGGCAAAAGCGGTTGCAGCAATGCCGCCAATTACATAGCAGGTTGTCCAAAACGACATGATCACCCCGCGTTCTTCTTTTCGGTACCAGGGGGTCATATTTTTCACCAGTCCCGACCAACCAGACGACTGTCCTAATCCGTTCAGTCCCATTAGAAAAATAAAAGAGCCGATTGTTCCGGCCCAGCCCATCATAAAGTTTGCAATAACGGAAACAAGCAAACCGATTCCAACAATTAATCGGGCACCTTTGCGGTCGCTCAGATATCCGTTTAAAAATTGTCCCAGCATATACATGATGCTGTAAACGGTAATAACAATAGCAAATCCTTCTTTGGAAGTATTCAATTCACGACTCATCACCGGCATAACAACGCTGTAATTTTTACGGCAAAAGTACATTCCGAAGTATGCTAACCAGGTTACGGCGAATATCTGCACTCTCCATTTTTTCATCGCCGGGAGAATAGTTGATGTCATTTTTAAATTCATCAAAAAGTTATTTTTTTTTGTTCGTCTATATGATCATTATTCGGTTTAGGTGTTTTACCCTGATTAAAATAGTTATTCATTTTTTTATGAATATTTCTGAATTGACCTATAGAAAAAGGATACATAAAAGTTTAAAAAATATATTTTTTTCATCAGGTACCTCTTTTTGTGTTTATGTATCTACAAAAAAAGCATTTTTTTGACACATTAACATCAAAAATTATTTATAAAACGCAATAATTTATTATTTAATTTAATTTGCTATAAAATAGTAATATTTATTGCAATAATATTAACAAACGAATAAATTTTAATGTCATATTTGTATATTACAGCCTGAAATTCAGCTAATCTTATAAATATATTTCATTTATTCCGAAAATTAAAAATAAGAGGAGCATATCATACTCTTTATTCCCATGAATAAAGCATCCGGTTATGGGATTTTCATTTATTAAATCTGATACAAAAATTTCGGTAGGATTTTATACTTTTTTTCGGGAATAAAATTCTGTTTTTTGCTTAATTTACGGCAATTTTATAATCAGGTTATTTCACAAATATGGAAATATGAAGGTGTTGGTTATGTATGTAAATAGTTTTAGTTATACACCTGCTGTAAAGAATATTGAAAGTATGGATGAGGTTGCAGAAGGGCAATCATTCAGTAATGCCATACTGGCATTTATCCAGGTGGAAGAAACTGATGAGGAAAAAGATGTAAAAAGCCGTGAAAAAAAACTGGTAAACCATCTGAAATGGACCGCCCGGAAAAATAACACAAAGAGAGTGATTCTGCATTCGTTTGCACATTTATCCGAATCGAAAGCATCTCCTGAATTCACAAGAGAACTTTTTGATCAGGCTGAATTGCGTTTACAGAATGCAGGTTTTGAAGCAGCCCAAACGCCTTTTGGTTATTTTCTGGACCTGAAAATAGATGCGCCGGGTTATTCGCTGGCACGAATCTGGGCAAGTTTGTAACAAAATTTAAAGAACAGGGTAATAACAAATAAATTGTAATTAAAATATTCATAACTATTGAAAGGAGATACAATGAACCTGATCGATATTCACACACACGCAATAAAAGGTTCTGCAAACCTTGAAATAATCAATTTATACGCACAGGAACTTGCAACCAATTCGCTTCTGCAACCATGTACTGCAGGTTTTCACCCATGGCATCTGAACGATTACGACGAGCGTGCCATGATGAACCTTCTGCACGATTTGTCGAGCCGACCGCAAATTGTAGGCATAGGTGAATGTGGCATAGATCTGAGTATTGGCATCGGGATTGAAAAGCAGGAACGCATCTTTCTGAAACAGGCAGGAATTGCTGAAATTGCAGGAAAGCCCCTGATTATTCATTGCGTAAAGGCCTACAACGAAATAACCAGCCTGCATAAGCAAATGAAAGCCAGGGTTCCATGGATATTTCACGGATATGCAGCTAAACCGCAAATAACAAAACTGTTGCTTAAGCACAATTTCTATTTTTCTTTCGGAGAAGCCTTGTTAAACGAAAAACAAAAAGCAGCTGATTCATTAAAAATTATTCCTGCTGAAAGAATTTTTTTTGAAACCGACGAAAGTAATTTGCCTGTTTCTGAAATTTACTCTGTTGCAGCCAAAATTTTGAAAATGGATATAGAAAAGCTGGAAGAACAGGTATCGGAAAATTACAGAAAAGTATTCGGACATGGAGAGGTGGAAACAACGGACATCACTGCTGGTTGGTGAGAGCGGAATAAAGAAGCTGGAAGCCGCAAATATACTGGTTGTCGGACTTGGTGGAGTCGGGGCTTATGCAGCCGAACAATTATGCCGGGCAGGTATTGGTAAAATGACCATTGCTGATGGTGATGTAGTTGATGAAACCAACCGCAACCGCCAACTTCCGGCACTTATCAGCACTACCGGAAAATCCAAGGCTGAAATTCTTGCAAAACGATTTCTTGACATTAATCCGGAATTGAAACTTACGGTCGTCAACGAGTATCTGAAAGACGAACGAATGGTGGAAATAATCAGCTCAGATGATTTCGATTATATTGTCGATGCGATAGACTCCCTTTCACCAAAGACGTTTCTGATTTACCATTGTCTGCAGATGGGGCTCCCGGTTGTCAGTTCAATGGGATCAGGAGGAAAATTTGATCCTTCGAAAATAATGGTCGCTGATATTTCGAAAACCTACAATTGCAATCTGGCCCGGATGTTACGAAAGCGGCTTCACCGGATGGGAATAACAAAGGGCGTTAAAGTGGTGTTTTCAACCGAATTAACAGATAAAAGCAAAATTATTATTGAAGAAGGGCAGAACAAAAAATCGACCGTAGGCACAATTTCATACATGCCCCCTGTTTTCGGTTGTTTCATCGCCTCGGCTGTAATCCGTGATTTGCTGGACGATAAACCGGAACAACAGGATTAAAACAGGAAGCCGGATTCCGAGTTGAATACTGAAGACTGCGACTGAAAACTTTATACCTATGGCATATTTTTTGGTGGTTTAGCAAAAACAATTTTTTTCAAAAAACATGAAAACCCGATCTTTTATTTTTTTATTAATTGTTTGTGTTCCCTTTCTTTTTCAATCGTGCTCAGTTCCCCAAAATCTGGTGAAACTGCAGCCTTTTGACGAATCAACTAAATGGCTTTACGGACAGGCATTCGCAAGAGATTCGATTAACGGGATTATCTATGAAGCAGGCTTCGATCAGGTAGTGGAAACAACTTATTTATTTGATTTCGATATAACCAACCGATCGAATCTTGATATTCTGATAAATCCTGCTGATTTCTATTATATCCCGTTAAATGACAGTCTTCAGCCAATGGGAAAAGAATTTCATGCAAACGACCCTGAAGAGGAAATTCTGGATATCGAAAAGAGACTTTCTGTCACTGAAGCACGTCGTAAAAGCAATTTAGCTTTAAGCCTTTTAGGTCTTGGCGTTGACATTACCACTGCGGCAATTACTGCCAGCGACGACAATCCTCATAACGATTTCCTTCGCACCGACATGTTCGATGCTGTACAGGCCGGAAATATTGCCAACGAATTTGAGTCGACCGATCTGAAACAATTACGCGACTCATGGATGAAATCCACTATCCGGAAAACCACCCTTGCTCCGGGGTATTCAATGAAAGGAAAAGTTTTTTTTCCGGTTTTTCCCGGTGCTAAATACATAGAGCTAATGTTACCTGTTGATGATCAGTGTATTAAAATTTTATTTCAGCAGAAATATATTCCGGTTCAATAAATAATTCAGATCGAATATTTTAACGTCCTTCCGAAATTAACGAAGCCACTTTTGGGGTAGATTCTTTATTTCTATATTTTTGTTCAGTTTAAAATTTTTTCGCAAAACAGATATACAATATGAACCAAACCTTCGGGGAACTGATGCTTGCCTTTTTATTTCCTCGTTTAGTAGGGCAATTGTAAAAAGGTAATTACTATGAAGTTCAAAAAAATGTCATTTTTTTTCTCGATTGGCTTTGTTGCCGGAGATATAACGCTTATGATTAAGCGGGGTTTTATTTTGCTGTTGATAATCGTTTTTAACTGTCAAACAACGGTAAATGCACAATCAAAAGTAAATAACAACTATAAACTGTGGTACAATCAGCCGGCAACTCAATGGATGACTCAAGCATTGCCTATCGGAAATGGAAGTGCTGGCGCTATGATTTTTGGCGGTATCGGTGAAGAGCACGTTCAATTCAATGAAAAAAGTTTATGGAGTGGTAAGCAGATTGATGTATCAAACCCTGCATTTAAACAGAACATCTCTCAGATACAGGAATTACTTGCTAACGGGAAAGTTGCTGAAGCTAATGCGCTTTTTAAAGAATTAGGAGAATTTCCCCGTGATTATTTCGGAGCTTATCAACCTTTCGGCGATCTGTTTATGAAATTTGAACATGGCGATAAGGCAACCGATTATCATCGTGAACTTGACTTAACGAAAGCATTGGTCTCAGTAGAATACCGCATTGAGGGTGTTCAATATCGCCGGGAATATTTTGCCAGTTATCCCGATCAGGTGATTGTTATGCGCATAACTGCCGACAAGCCAGCAAGGATAAATATGCGGATATCTATGACCACTCCACAAGAAGAGGGCCGTGTTGTGACAGAAAATAATCAGAATATTGTATTGAACGGAATAATGCCAGAAAGCGGAATTCAATATTGCTCACGCTTAAAAATTCAGAATCAGGGGGGAAATACAGGTATAAATGACAACGGGATTGAAATAAAGGCGGCCGATAGTGTCGTGCTTTTGTTGTCTGCTAAAACCAATTATGCCATGAACTGGCCTACTTGCCAAAGTGATATTGTACCGGCAAAAGTTACACTTTCTCAAATTGAAAAAGCTTCAAAAAAAACATTCGATCAGTTATTTAAAATCCATTTAGCCGACTATTCGCGTTTATTCAACCGGATGCAGTTAACACTGGAAAGTCCGGCTGACCGCTGTTCCCTGCCAACCGACCAGGCGCTGATTGCATATACTAATGCTAATTCAGAAAAAGCTTCTGATGGCGGTGATCCCGGCCTTGAAGCACTTTTGTTTAATTATGGACGATACCTGATGATTTCATCTTCCCGCAAAGGGGCACTCCCGGCAAATTTGCAGGGAATTTGGAATGACTCAAAAAAACCAGCATGGGACAGTGATTATCATACCGATATTAATCTGGAAATGAACTACTGGATGGACGGACCAACGAATTTGCCTGAATGTTTCAGTCCTTTTTCAGAATATATCAATTTTCTTAGTAAACCTGGTAGTAAAACTGCCCGGAACTATTTTGGCGCCGATGGATTTTTTGTGAATATATATACAAATCCCTGGGGGTATGCAGAGCCACGCTGGCCATGGGTCGATGCAGCGGGCTGGCTTTGCCAGAATCTGTACGATCATTTTCTTTTCACCGGAGATATTGATTATTTAAGGAAACAAGCCTATCCGATAATGAAAGAGGCTTGTCTCTTTTATCTGGATTGCCTGTTTCCTTATATAGATAGTTCGTTGGTAGTTGTTCCCGGAATATCTCCTGAAATCACTTTTCGCTACGACGATGGCAATTTTTATAGCGTTAGTGCAGGGGCAAGTATAGACCAGCAAATTGTATACGATTTGTTTACGAATACGATTGAAGCGGCCAAAATTCTTCATAAAGATGAAAATCTGATCCGGACACTTGGCGATAGATTAAAAAAATTATCACCACCAGTGAAAATTACGAAGAATGGTACTATTCAGGAATGGATTGAAGACTGGCCGGCCAAAGATCCGGAGCATCGCCACATATCACATCTTTATGCGCTTTATCCCGGACGGATGATTGATCCTTTGAAAAACCAGGAATGGGCAAAGGCTGCCGAAAAAACGCTCATTTTGCGTGGAGACAATCAAACCGGATGGGGAACTGCCTGGCGGATTGCCTGCTATGCAAGGCTTAACGAAGGAGAGGCTGCCCACGGGTTTTTCAAGAGTCTTATCAGGCATTGTACCGATACTAAAATTATTTATCGCAACGGGGGAGGCGCATACGATAATCTGCTTACCTGTCATTCCCCATTTCAGATTGATGGCAATTTCGGCTTTTCAGCAGCGGTTGCCGAAATGTTGTTGCAGAGCCATATCGGTAGCTGGGATAGCGGATACGAACTTCGTTTATTGCCGGCTATTCCTAAAGCGTGGCCGAACGGTTCGGTAAAAGGTTTAGTTGCAAGGGGCGGGTTCACTATTGATATGGAATGGAAAGCCGGGAAATTAGTCAAAGCTGTAATTCTGTCGCATCAAGGCAAAAACGCCAAAATTTGTTACAATGGAAAAACTATCGATCTCAAAATAGGAAAAGAAAGGTCGGTAACGCTTAATTCAGAACTGAATCGCGTAAACTAAGCATTCTAAGTTATCCGGTAAATTATTCTGGATTAGTTGTTTCCTGTAATATTGCAAATTCGGGAAAGCTTATTCCTTGGGATTTTTTGTTGCTGTGTCCTGTTGCTCTTTCTTCTCGCTTTTAGTTCTCGGTTTTTCAGGTGTAGGTTCAAGAAACCCGATGAAATTGCCGGCAATTTTAAACACCGGAAGGTCATCCTGTCCGTCCGTCTGATTACAGGCGGCAGCAACAATCAGATCGAATTCCGGATAGGCAATAACTGCGGCGCTTCCACCTTTTGTTGAACCTGACGACATGTACAAGTCACGTCCCCTGTTATCTTTTCCCACGAATAATCCCAGCCCGTTGTTAATTTTTATGCCGTTCTTCAGTGTCATTTGAGTGAGTATCAGTTTTACTGTTTCCGGTTTGAAAAGTGCCGGATGTAAATATTCGTTCATCAGGGTCGCAATATCAACGGCTGATGAAAGCATCCCGACTGATGCGGCGCGGTGCCTGTTATCCTGTGTTGTTGCCCTTACCGTATTTGACACCATGCTTCTGTCGTAGCATTGGCTCCGTTTTTCAATAATATTCACAGGGTTATCTGTTTCAGTTGTTGCCAAATGCAGGGTATCTGTCAGTTTTTCTTTCAAAAGTTTATGAAAAGTTTTTCCGGTTTTCCTTTCCAGCGTTGCCCCGATAAGGTCGTAATCATAATCAGTCTCATGATAATACTCGCCTGGTTTAAAAAGCAATGAATCCTCAATAAAAACAGAGAGACCTTTTCGCATGGTCTGAAATCCCTGGTTGCTGAGTTCTTTATAGGTAGGATTTCTTATTCCGGAAGTATGAGCCGCCAGGGTATAAAGTGTAAGCGAATCTTTGCTGTCGGGCAACTCCGGGTAGTACTGCCTGACAGGAGTCTTCAGATTTAATTCGCCATCCTCAATATAACGGGCAAGCAGGGCCCCGGTAAATAGTTCTGATACCCCGCCGATTCTGAATTTTGTGTCAGGTTCTACCGGTACGTTTAGCTCTTTGTTCGCATATCCTATGCCTTCAGACCAAATCAGTTCGTTTTTCAGGTAAACAGCTACCGAAATGCCTGGTATCCCGCTTACGAATTTATGAATGTCTAATTCTTTCCGGCTTTTTAATATAATATCCTTATATTTTGAAGAATGAACAATTCTGTATTTACCGGATGATGAACGGCTGCATGAATTTCCAATCAATAAAAGGCATAGCGATAATAGTACCGGTAAATATTTTTTCATTTTTTCAGAATTGTATGGTTATAAATTTTACGACCGAAAATAACTGATTTTTACTTTCAGAAGAAAAAAAGGACTTAAAATGTTTTGCAGCCCCAGACTTACCGGCGACCGGAAATACATCGACCGTGCGTCCGTAAAGGATGGCTGGCCCTTACTGATTATATTAACGAAGATGATGAATTAACTGAAGTTTGCGCCGGAACCAATATTAGAAATAGTCGGAAACATTATTTAAACAGACCACGTATTACAGGCGATTTACACGGACAAGCTCCTCTGCTTTGGTGCGCTTATGCCTTAATTGCCGATTATTGATTTTTGTTCTACTTTTGGGATTGCATTTAAAAACAGAACAGCATTAATGAATGTACAATTCAATTTTTTCCTGAAAAATATATTACTTTTTTATGACATCGGAGAGAATACCATAAGTTATGGTAAGAGGGGAAAAGAAGGACTGGTCGGAATAGAACAAAGCGTTGATTCTTTTTTTGGGGACGGAAAAAAAGACATCGCGAAAGATTATGTCGTTTGGAAAAAATGGAATAACGTAAAAAATCCGTTTCTGTTTGAAAAAGAAGCTGCAAAGGATATAATCAGCTACGAAATACTTTCTCCGTCAGTTCCTGAGAACCATCAAAACGATTTTCAATTCATAAAGTTAACGTGAAATCCTGTGTCGAGGTACAGTCTAAAGAGTTTGTGAGGTAGCCTTCCTACCTCGGGGCATTTATTCCAAAACGAAATGATACGTTATTGTACCCTGCTGAAATGCAGGAGCATTGGCATCGACATTAAATTTAGCCGACATTGCTGCTTTTTGGGCCGCAGCAAGTAATTCGGGGACAAGCGTTGTGGAACCACGCACGCCGGCAACAGCTTTTGTAACGATCCCGTTTTTGTCAACCGTAACCTGAACCACCACAACTCCTTCTTCATTACCGGGATAATACGGTAGAGGAAGAGCCAGTGCAGAGCGGCCTCCCAGACTGTATGATATGCCTTTCCCCATGCCTCCTCCTTTGTTATAATTGCCGGAATTAGCTGTTCCGTTCGGACTTCCCTGGTTTCCGCCCTTGTATGTTACTCCCTCACTTGTACTTTTCGAACCGGAATTCCCCTGACCTCCGGAACCGAATACATTCTTTGCCATCGAGTTTATTTCGTTTATCTTGCGTTGTTCTTCTTCTTTTTTCTTTTGTTCAGCAATTTCCTGTTTGTGTCGTTCTTCTTTTTCACGGGCAATCCGGTCTGCATCTTCCTTTTTTTTGCGTTCAATTTCGGCCAGACGTTCACGTTCAACCCGGTCCTTTTCTTTTTGTTCCTGAATTTTTTTCTGCCGTTCCAGTTCCTCCCGTTGTTTCTTTTTTTCTTCTTTTTTCTTTTTGGCAGCTTCTATTGCCGCAGTTTTTTCCATATCCTGGGTCATTACTTCTTCTGCAGCTTTTCCCGGCTTGCTGGTCTGAGGTTCAGAAGGAAGAGGAGGAGTTGCCTCTTCCTGTTCTTTTTTTTCCTGAACAGGAGGTATTACTTCAGCCGGAGCCGGTTCTTCCTTCCCCAGTCCCTGTGTATTATCTCCTATGTTCACAAGAATCCCTTCTTCTCCCGGAAGCGGAAGCTGTGTGAAGAAACCGAACCAAACCAAAATCAGCAAAAGGATGCTGTGGAAAATAATGGTTCCCCAAAAACCTTCTTTATGTTCCGAAAAATAATTCATTTTTCAGGAGCGGTAGCCAAAATCATTTTTAAGTTATTGCGTTTTGCAAGGTTCATCACCTTTACCACATGTTCGATAGGAACCGATTTGTCAGCATGTAAAGAGATAAAGGCATCATCTTTATTCGATGCCAAACGTTTCAGTATGGGTTCAATTTCGTTAAAAGCAACCCGCCGTTGAGTTCCGTTATCATTGATATAGTATTTCAGATCAGCAGTAATGGAGATGGCGGTAATTGGTTTTGCGGCTGTCTGATTGTTGCTTTCGGGTAACAACAGCTTTAATGCGTTGGGCGCAATCAGTGTGGATGTTACCATGAAAAATATCAACAGAAGGAAAACAATATCCGTCATTGACGACATACTGAAGGCGGCATTTACTTTATTTCTTTGTTTCAGTGCCATAATTCTTATTTAACGGGTTCGTTCAGCAAATCCATAAATTCGCTGGTTGCAGCTTCCATGTTAAATACTACCTTTTCGACATTTGAAACCAGAATGTTATAAGCAAAATAGGCGATGATTCCGACGATCAGTCCGGCAACCGTGGTAACCATTGCCTGATAAATTCCGGACGACAGCAGGGTTACATCGATATTGTTTCCGGCGTTGGCCATATCATAAAAAGCCCGGATCATTCCCATTACAGTACCCAGGAAACCCAACATCGGTGCCCCGCCGGCAACACTTGCCAGAACCGGAAGCCCTTTTTCCAGTTTCGATATTTCGAGGTTTCCCACGTTTTCAATTGCCGCATTTACATCGTTTATCGGGCGGCCGATACGGGTTATCCCTTTTTCGATCATACGGGCAGTAGGTGTGCTGTTCGACCTGCATAAAGCCAGTGCCGCATCAATTTTTCCCTGAAGAATGTATCCTTTTACCCGCTCTATTAATTTTGAATCGACCTTTCCTGCCTTGCGTACTGCAAAATAGCGGTCGGTAAAAATAAAAACTCCGATGACTGACAGTGCAAGGATCGGGATCATAATCCATCCTCCTTTTATTGCCATATCAATGAAACTGAGTTCAACTTCTCCTTTTCCGGAAGCCAGGGCCTCTGCGCCTTTTTCTAAATTTTGTGAAGCCTGTAAGATGATAAAGTTCAGCATATTTGTTTTGATTTATAAATCATATAAAAAACGGGGTATAACTTTATTTATTATACCCCGCAAATGTATATTATTTCAATTTTAACTCAAAGGTCAACGCATTAAAAGCCGCATTACCTGGTTTAAAAAGAATGACAGATATTTTATGCTTCCCGGTTACAGTCCGAATAGCAGGAAATAGGCAGCTGCACCGGCAAGATAACCAAGTACTGCCAGCCATGATATTTTTTTCAGGTACCAGATAAAATCGATTTTTTCGAGTCCCATTGCAGCAACACCGGCAGCTGAGCCAATAATCAGCATACTGCCTCCGGTTCCGGCTGTATAAGCCAGAAATTCCCAGAAAAGTCCATCCTGGGTGAAATTTGCCAGATAGCCTGCCGCACCGGCATGGGCAATCGGGTACATTCCCATTGCACCGGCAACCAGTGGTACATTGTCGATAACCGAAGAAAAAGCACCGATTGACATGTCAATCAGGTAAATGTTATGCAGCTTTTTATCGAGGAACTGCGAAAGTAAACTCAATTGACCGGCGGACTGAAGAGCGGCAACAGCTGTTAATATTCCGAGGAAAAACAGGATTGTCGGCACATCTACACGGCGTAAAATGGCACTCACTTTCAGCTTTTTCTTTACAGCGATCGGTTTGTTCCGGTGCATAATTTCAGAAATTACCCAAATAATTCCTAGTGAGAGTAACATTCCCATGTAGGGAGGTAAATGCGTAATCGTTTTAAAGACAGGTACAAACAATAATCCTGAAATACCAAGTACCAACATTATAATCCGTTCGCGTGGAGTTGCTATTTCTTCTTCTTCCTTAGCAAGTACCGGTCGCGACACATTTCCTTTCATCGTGAATGATAATATGGTTACCGGAACCACCAGGCAAATGATACTCGGCAGGAAAACTCCCTCCATAATACGAACGGTGCTTACCTGTCCTCCGATCCAGAGCATGATGGTTGTTACATCGCCGATTGGAGTCCATGCACCTCCGGCGTTCGCTGCCAATACCACCATACTGGCAAAAAACCAGCGTGTTGTTTTATCATCAATCAGTTTACGCAGCAGAGCAACCATTACAATTGTAGTAGTCAGGTTATCCAGCAGAGCCGACATGAAAAAAGTAAGGAGGCTGACGACCCATAGTAATTTTACCTTTTTAGTGGTTTTTATTTTATCGGTAATTACCCTGAATCCATCGTGCTGATCAACTACTTCCACAATAGTCATTGCACCCATAAGGAAAAACAGGATCTCGGCAATATCCCCCATATGACGGATAATTTCCGAGTCGACAATGAACTCACGAATTGCCTCTACTCCATGCATTTCAGGGTGCGATGCTGTAAATGCAGTCCATGCTGTGCTGTACCCGTTTTGCAGAATAGAGTCTCCTCCGATAATATAAATCAGCCAGCATAAAGTACCTGTAATTAAAGCTGAAGCAGTTTTATCAACTTTTATCGGGTGTTCAAGTGCAATAGCAGTATAGCCAAGCACGAACACAATCACCATTAATGTAAACATAGAATTTTCTTATTTGAAATAAAGTGCGAATTTAATTATAAACATACTTACTTATATTTTCACAGCATATTTTTTGTCTGGAAGGAGATTCTTTAATCTCCGGATGATTTGTCGGGTCTGATTTTCAGGTATCTGTATATAATTTAAAAAAAAGCTGCACATGGAGAACGTGCAGCTTAGTTATCTGGAATTTTTTAAATTCCGAGTCCTCCATCCATTTTTAACTTCAAAAAGCCGATAAAAAATATTTGGAAAACACCCCGCTTAATCAAAAAGTTTATTCTGAAAAAGGTTTACAGCTATATATCCGAAAAAACCAGTAAAGGTAACCACTGTCAGGTCGAAAAAATGCCTGCTGATTTTAGTTTTGCGTTTTAAAAGAACAAACAAATGTATGCCCGCAAGGATCAGATTGACAATAATCCAGGCAAAGCCGGACGGTTTTTCAATATAAAAATTGATGAAGTTACTGTTTTTGTCTGTCATACTTATTTGTACAGGAAAGATAGCAGCCGCAATTTTTCCGGCAGGAAGCTCCGAACGTGTTAACCAGTTCTTTCTGTATGTGTCAACTTTCTTATAGTCTGAATAGTTCAGTACATCAACCTGAAGATGATCGTCTGCCCGGATAATCACATTGTAATAAAAAATGTCACCCAGAATCCGGAGATCGCAATTGCCGGGGTTAAATCCTTCGATGGGAAGTTTTATTAATTCATACTCATCCTGTGTGAGAATATAAATTCCGTTGTCTTCCGAAAAAAGATAAGCGTAATATTTTTTGTCTTTAAAATCGACACAATTTATAAACCTGAATTTTAAGCCTTCCGGCAAATCGACCTTTTTTACATACGGATTGCCATCCATCATTTTCAGATGAAAAAGCTGGTCTGCCGAGTCGGTGATGAAATATCCCTCATCACACGATTTACGGTTGGTCGGGATGCCTGCGACCAATTTTGAAGGAAATGTAAATCCTTTTTTGTACAAGGCGACCGAAAACAGCCGGCTTTTTTCTTCTTCAATCTTATTGGTTTCAGCATTTATAAATTCCATTCTCCATGTAATCCTGAAAAAATCGTCCGGCATTTCGAGGTTTGCCCGTCCCGATTCCGATTCGAACAACGGGTAAAGTTCAGGATGTGGTGTGTTCATCATCTCGGGTTTATAATAGAAGACTGACTTTGCTTTTAACAGTTCGTGCATATCGATGGCCGTTCCGTTTATGGTATCGGGCATGGTTCCTGCTGTCAGTAGCTGACGGGTATACATCAGCGGAAGTTTTTGCTCGTATTCCTCGCGGGTGTATTTATTCCCGTGGGTATCTGTTCGTTCCTGCTTCCCGTTTTCAGTTTCCTGAATCATAAAATCATTGTTGACACAGCTATACACCACAAAGGGGACATGAACAGGTTTATCGAAAGTCATCCGGTACAACCAGGGCAAAACAACGGCAGCGGCTATTGCGCTTACCAGAACTAAAATATATCTGCTTATCCGTTCCATTACATTTCCCCCTTTCGAAAACGGTATGCCGAAAAAATCAGGGCAATACTTAAGCATCCGGTCAGTACAAATAAAACCGGATTGACAGGCCCGTAGCCTCCGGTTACAGCCGGTTCCAGATAAATAGAAAGGAAGAATACGCCTGTCAGAGAATAATAAATACGGTATTTCCAAACTGGTTCGAAAATAATTAAGGCAATTATAAAATAGGCAGTCAGGCCGGCCAGAAACCATGGAAAGACTGAAACGAATGCACCGGTAATCATTTCGTTAGTAAAGAAAAATTTGCTTAACCACCAGAATGCAAATAAAATAATCAGGTAAGAGACAAGCAGACCCGCAGTACCGAAAGCGTGCATCATCAGGAGTACTTTATTCTCTTTCAGGGGTAAATGAAATGTAAGCTTTATCCGTTTGTTTATTATTTCCGGTAAATACTGGGCCAGGCCAACTGCAACAGCCCCGGCCAGTGGTAAATATTTCAGAAAGGAGAAATACCGGTATCGCTGAAACAGGATGCTGTACCAGTAGTCTTTTCCAGAGGAAAAGGTGAATTCGTGCCGCACTTTCAGAAAAATATATCCTACGTCAATAAGTCCCAATACAGTAAAGGCAGCAAGGAACCAGCGGATTTTCAACCATTCTTTATAAATTACTGATTTCCACATATTGCTAATATTTTCCGGTTAAACCAATAAACGCATCTTCGAGTCCCATTCTTATTTCTCTGAAATTTTTGCAGTCAATTCCCTGTCGGTCAAGAAAGTTTTTTACAAATCCTTCCTGTTCGTAAGTATATAATTCGATTTTGTTTTTCACCTGTTCGAGGTTCACAACAAATTTTTCATTTTTCAATTCTGAAATATCTTTTTCCGATTCGAAGCTGAACTGTTTAAATTTACTCATGAATTCATTTACAGGACATTGAGCCAGCACGCGGTTATAACCAATAATCAGCACCTCGTCGATCAGGCGTTCCATGTCCTGAATAATATGGGAAGTAGCGAAAATGGTTTTGTTTTCCGATTTGGCATATTCGCGCAGATAGTCGATAAACAGGCGGCGGTAACCCGGGTCGAGTCCCATCGAAAAATCGTCGAGAATTAAAAGATCGGGATCCTGGGCAAGTATCAGTCCCAGTGCTACCTGAGAACGTTGTCCGCACGACATGACCGATATTTTTTGTTTCGGAGTCACATCCAGTTTCGACATCAGTTCCCAATAAGGGGCCGGATTCCATTTCGGGTAAAAACCGGAATAAAATTTTTCGATCTGGCTGATATTCATGAAAGAATACTGAATATGGCCTTCAATCAGGAAACCTGTTTTTGCCTTTGTTTCAGGACTGAGGTGCTGCGAATTTTCGCCATAAATGAGGCATTCGCCGCTTCGTGGCCGGAGAAAACCATTCAGAATATTGATGGTCGTTGTTTTTCCGGTGCCGTTTTTACCCAGCAGTCCCACGATATTTCCTTCCCCGACATGAATATTCAGGTTTTCGTAAACCAGTTTCCTGCCGTAGTAATGCGTCAGATTGTTACACTCAATCACATTGACCATATCGTCATTTTAAAAATTTATTCCAACATTAAGTTCCAGCTTTTCCCGTTGTGAATTTCCACTAAAATCTGAACTTATTTTTTTGTAACTAATTTCTGCAAAAAGCTGAAACTGAGAGGAAACATCTGTTCCAAGTTTTTTCCCGAACTGAAGAGATGCGCCTGTTTCCCAAACCCTTGATTTTTGGTATCCGAAGTCGTGGTCTACAAATTCAGTATTCACCGCAGCCAGCAATTCTTCGTCGTCAACAAGTTCAAGAGAGCAATTCATTCCTTTCCGGTAACCGCCGTTTAAAGATAAAATAAACTGGCTGGATTTCAGTGTATAGCTTTTTTCAAGCACTGCATCCAGGTAAATCTGGTTTATTTTCTGCCGGTTGTACTCGGGAACAAAATAGTATGTGGTTTTACCGGAATGAATTCCGCCAGACAAGGATCCGCCCCAGTTAAAATGGTCGTTATCGGCTAACCGGTAATACGAATATTTACAACTGAAGTCTTTTGCCTTGTACCAGTACAATGTGTATTTATCGACAGCAGACCATTGATAATTAGCCGCTTCTGCCACTGCTTCCAGTACCGGTTCCTGGCCGTATATCCGTTTGCCTGTAAAATTCAGGTTCAGTTTATGAAGCCGATGTTCCGAAGGCCGGCAGGTAATGGTTGTTGCAACATCTGTATTGTATTTCGTCAGCATTACAATTTGTACCGGGTATTTTTTGCTTCTTTTTATATCTGTTTCTTCCTTATACGAATTTATTTCGGCAAGAACAGTTGTTTTATTTTTGCTGAAACAGAACTGGAAACCTCCGCCATACAAACTTTTTTTGTCAGTCCGGTCATCTTCCTCAGTTGTGGAGGAATAGGCTCCCAATCCTTTAAAATAGAACAGGTTAAACGTGTTTCCGGTAACCGTTGATATTTCAATATCTTCTTTCCCTTCTTCGTAACGAAGATTGGCTCCCAGCATGAATTTATTCAGTTTAAAAAGTACAGAAGGTATAAAGCTGAAGCTGGTAATTACATTTTCAGGCCGTGGATCTTTCCTTTTTGCCCCGGAGCCGGCCTTGTATTTTACATCGAAACCTATGGTCAGCAACTCGCTGAACAGATATGCACTTTTGGCTTCCATTTTAAAATATTCCTTGAAATAGTTGCCGCCGATTGAATCGCCCAGCGTATAAGGATTATCGGTGTAAGGTTCCATCACATCGACCCACTTTACGTTTTTGTCCTTTTCAGAATAATAATTGAAGTTTCCGTAGAAATTCCATTTTTTTAGTTTCGCATATCCGCAGGTATAAAAATTACAGGTATTTATCCGGCGTGGCTCCTGGTACAAACGGAAGTCGCCGTCTTCCTGTCCGGTTCCGATGTATGCCTTCCCGATTTTGTACGGATAACCGAACAGTGACAACGAGGCCGGGTTTGACGATCCGGACCAGACTGTTTTCAGCAACATTATTTTTTCTGAAGATAAGGTACTACCCGTTTTTATTGAATCGGCAGAACCGGCAGCCGACAAGTTTTCCCGGTAATGAATTACCAAAACGATTGTTAATATTGCTGTGATGTATCTGAACTTCATACTAGCTTAATTCGTTGCAATTACACCCGGCGTCGGATCCTGGTTCGTTAAAAAGTCTTCGGCAGAATTGTTGGTGTCCTGGTAAACAGTCCGGCCGTTTATTACTTCCTTTACTTTTCTTTTAATGGAAACCCGTTCCAGCGAACCGCGGTGCTGGATGTAGCTCACATCAATTTCATCGGGCAGGCGTTTATAAACACCCCGGTCATCGAGAATTGCATTTTCAACCCCGTCGATTACCCAGATATTCGGCACCATGAAACAACTGAATGAACTGCCGGAAGCCTGGTAGTAATTATCTGTATCAGTGAATATTGACTGTAAGTCACCGGAAGGAATGCGGAATAAGATACATACCGTCCCGCGTTGTTCAAAAGCCATGGCTGTACCGGTTGTAATCCGCTGCATCAGCATGTTGGGAACAGAAGGAACATCGGCATACTTGCCATTTTCGACATACAGTTCCCAGTCGGCATTTGAAAGGTCTATTGAATTCGGATTTCCGTTCGGGTCGTCACGATGGTTCAATGCAGACAAGGCAACCACAAACGATTTTCCCGGCTGAATAGGATATTCTTTCCCGGAACCGGGTACAATCGCAACGAAACTCCATACCGGTATCCGGTCGGGCAAATCCCCGTTTTCATCTGCATACGGGGTAGGCCGGAAGGTCGTGTTCGGATAAACAATGCCGAAGCAAAGTCCGTCGGAATACAATACGCTGTCGGAATTATTATATATCTCGAAAAATTTATCAGCCCCGTAATTCCCGCCTTCGGGTGTTTTGCAGCCCGACACATATAATTCTTTTATAACGAATCCTTCGCCGGCAACTGAATATCCGACCTGAAGCTCATATTTTTCCCCGTCGGAAATGGTCCGGGATTTTAATGAACCGTTAAAAAGAAGCATTTTGCTTGTCAGGAAACCTTCGACAACAATATCCTTTCGTTCCGAAAATGAAACAACCATGTTGTAAATACCGCCCCTGATATTGAATTGTGCCAGACCCGAGTCATCGGTTGTGCCGGTATATGCTCTGTTTGTTTGTGTGTTGGTGAGCTTTACCGTAACATTGGCAATATTGCCCCCGTCATCAATATCATCCGGATACCTGACATTGACCGTTATGTCGTATAGTCCCGGTATTTCGTAATCGGTACATGCAACGACCAGCAAAATCAAAACAACAGCAAGTTTCTTCATATCCAAAAATTTAAAATTCAGAACTGCATACTTATATCAGCTCCGAAGTAAGGCTTTTCGTTTCGCCTTTCGTATGTTCCTTCTCTTTTGTCGAGATACCACGGACGTATGTTAAAAATGTTATTCGCATAAAAGGAAAGCTTAAACCTTTTTCCAATGTCTTTCGACAATTTTATATTGCACAGAAACAGCGGAGGTTTGGTCTGTTTGGCAAACCGGTACCTGGCTGTTTTTTCAATTGACTGCTGAAAAAGTGACGATTCGAAATCGCTTGTGGCAAACAGGTGTTCCACGTTGTCGTATTCTTTATAGCTTACCGGTACATAGTAGTAATAATCGTCTTCGCCGTCGCTGCTGAACAGGTCTGGTATGCCGAGATAATCGCGCAATTCGGAAAGTGTGTATAGCTTGTTGCCGGAATAAATACGTCGCCAGTCCCGTTCGAACCATAAAATCTGGGTATTGAGCGAAACCAGCATTTTCAGTTCCGGAATATGGGTAATGATGCCAAGATTTGTATTCAGCCTTTCTTTTATGGTACCATATCCGAAATGATCGGGGAATTTTACTGCATACGATTTCTGTTCACCGGTATTCCCTTCGTATACCGTATATTCAACCTGATCCCAGTAAGGTGCATCGGTCGTGTACGATTCGGTTTGAAACCATGCTCCGGATACATTAAAAGAAGTGCGTATGGCATCGGTTTTCCCGAAGTCGACCGAGTATTCCAGTCCCCGTTTTATCAGGACTTTGGCATTGCAGTATCGTTCATAATATTCAAATTTTACATCATCTTCATAGCCAACGGCAACAGCGTTTCCCGATTCCGGGTCATTATAATATACGCCTTCCCCCTCAATGTAATACGGCGATAAACCATCATCAATTGTTTCATAATCACGGTAATGTACTGGATAATATATTTTCGATTTCGTAAACCCGCCTTTCTGTTTTTCATAGAATGCCGTCAGCCGGCCTTGTATCTTTCCAATTTTAAAATCGATTCCTGTTTCATATTTATTTCCGGTGACCGGTTTTAAATCGTAGTTCCGGGTGTCTTCGACCACACTGGTCGTAACGACAATCAGATCAGGATAATAATTGAAACCGACCACATCGTTGTAGGCCTTGTCAGGATAAAGGTGAAGCAGGGTAGGGGCTTTGGTGGTTTGTCCGTAACCCAGCCTCAGACTGAGGTCCTTAAAAAGTTTGTTGTTGCCTTTATTCAGAATATTGTAACGGATATTTATCCTCGGATCGAGTCCGATACTTCCATCGGTTGAAAATAAACCGTTTGGCTGAATATTATCCATACGGAGGCCGGCCGTTACATTCAGTGCCGTCGTTCCGATATTGTAAGTTATTTTGTCTTCCAGAAAAAGGGAGAACTGGTTTAAATCAGGAATATCCCTGAATGAACGGGGACGGGTTTCTCCGCCGGAGGGTGGCTTCGACGGATCGAAAATCAGGCCTTTCCCGTTATTTCCGGTTGTATGCCATTCGGTACCGAATAAAACAGTATTGGTTACCGGTCCTGTTTTTTTATGCAGTTTAGCTTTCAGCTTTAAATAAATATCGTAAGGGCGTCCGTCGTAAGTTACTTCAGAATAATAAGATGACGGGCAGTATTCGATTTCGTATTCGCCGCTGGTTGTTGCCGTCGGGAAATAGGTCGGGCCATTCGACGTCGTTTCCAGTACCTTTTCGAATCCTTTTTGCCAGGTTCTGCTGTACCCGGCATCAAACGTCAGGCTGGTAATAAATGATTTGTTCAGCGACCATCCGGCTGATATTTTGGTCGAAAAATTCCTTTCTCTGGAATACTGTTTTTCTTCCGAGAGCATGTCCGGATCCTGTTTCTCTCCATCCAAAGTACTTATCAGGTTCATTTTAAAATCGACGTTTAAAGGCGACGTTCCCCGGAAAAAAGTGTTTGAATATTTAGTGGTTACATCAGCCCGTTCGTACGAATCGGTTTGTGTGGTAAGATAACGGTACGAATGGGTATAACCGGCATCCAGGTTTACAACGCCGAGTTCTTTCCGGAGCAGATAGCCTTTGCCCAGATATGCCTGTTTCGTATAGGGGTCGGCCTTCAGCTTTACATGATAGGGAGAGCCTCCTGTTTTTGTTTTTATATGAACAGCGCCCGAAGTAAGGTTACCGTGTTCAGCCGAAGGAATGCCCACGTCGACCGTTACTGATTCTATATTCTCAACGGAAATGGAACGAAGGTCGATTCCGCTTCCGGCAGAAGAATGGAACCCGCTGCTTTCAATGCTTTCCTGCATATTCCCGTCGTTCGACATGGGAATATTGTCAACAATAATGGAGGTTCCAAGTGTACTGTTTGCATCGCTGTCGACTTCGCGGATACTTATTTTCTGTACGTTACTTAAATCCGGGTTTGCCAGAAGGTTCCCGGGAACAAGCTGCATTACATCCAGCAGGCTGGAGGCCTGTATATGGGAGATGGCATCGCTTTTTATTTCTGACGAAGTGACTTCGCCGGCCGGGTTTCCGGCTGTCACAACTACTTCCTGTAACCCCAGCGATTGCTGTTTCAACCTGATATCCAGATGAACATCTTCCGTTAAAGTAACCGGTGCTGAATATTCTTCATAGCCGATATACCTTACGGTTAGCGTATAGGTACCGGCAGGAACCGAACGGATCATAAATTCCCCTTTTTCGCCGGAGGATGTTCCGATCGTTAATTCATCAAATGAAATAGTTGCGTAAACCACAGGTTTGCCGGTTCCGGCATCGGTTACAGTGCCACTTACCAGAACTTTTTTCTGAGCTTTTATTCCATTTATGAAGAACATATTCCCCATGATAAACAGGAGAACAGCAACCAGCTTTCCGGACATTAATTATAATTGTAACTATTTAAATACCACTTTATTCATGTATGTTTTTCCTCCTGCTTCAGAAGAGATGATATAAATACCCGGGGAAAACGAACTGTTAAAAAATTCGCAACTGGCTGATGCCGGTTTTGTAGTGCGAACCAGTTTCCCTGTTATGCTGTAAATCCGGCAACAGTCGATGTTGCTCCCGGAAGAAACCAACTCGACAGAAGCATTTTTGTACAGGATGCTTAATTCATTATTGCTGATTACCGGTTTTACAGAAGTGGAAATATCCAAATCTGAAATGTTAACGGTATATACAGAGCCTTTTCCCAGTGCATACAATTTATCGTTGTATATTCCGCCTATTCCGAAGATAGTGGCTCCGGGAGAACAATCCACCCAGTTTACCCCTCCATCATTTGTAAACATCGTTTTACTGGTAGTCCCCATAAAAATGTACGAGTTTTTATCCAGCTGGTAAAAATCGTTTGAACCTGTTGCTGAGCTTGTTGCCGTAAAGGTGGCTCCTCCGTCGTTCGACAGGTATATCCCGTCGGTTGAGGTGACAATAAATACTTTATTATCTTCTCCCAAACGAACCGCATTTATAAACATCGCATCGTCGCTGTCTTCATCCAGGTTGGCATAAATGTCGGTGAATGTTTCTCCTCCGTCTTCCGACTTTAAAAGAATTTTGTTCCCGGCAATGTACATGATGTCCCCCAGAACTTCGATATCCTGCACATAATTTGCCCCGAAGTCATCCGTAATCATAGTCCAGTTGCTGCCGTTGTCTGCCGATCTGAATATGCCGGAATGTTTATCCTGCAGATCATACCAGTTAACTGCCGCTAAAACCACTCCGTTCCCCAGGTATTTGACAAGGGAAATATTCACCCCGTTGCAATCTTTATAATTCGGATTTTTTGCCGGGTCGTCTGCATCGGCACTGCCTATTTTTGATACATCGAGCGATTGGAATGTTTCCCAGTTGTCTTCGGTATAAAATATTCCGCCTGACCAGTAAATGTCGTTTGCTGTTTCGTAATCGACAAATTTTATCCGGTTGAAACAAAGGTATGACGTATCCCCGATGCTGCTCAGACCGTTATAATCTATTTCTTTCAGAAAATCGGTAAAGGCCGGTATTTCAGGTGTCTCCCCGTTTGTCCAGCTGATGCCGGCATCATTGGAAACAGCAAACGACAAATCGTTGCCCGTTACAATTACATGGTTCCCGTTTATGTAAGCTTTCATTAAATTGTCTTTCCCCACGGTCTGGGTAATCATGTTGTAATTTCCCGTAGTCAGTCCGGACACTGCAATTTTATAGATTGTGGTGTCAGCTAAAAGCCACAGCGAATCGTTGACGATACCCGGAACCTCCCATATTGGAGTAGTAATTCCAAGTGTATTCCATGTAATACCCTTATCGGTAGATACATACGATTTGTTTTTTGAGCCGCCAACCACAAGGGTCGAATCATTCACTTTATAAATATCCCATCCGCCTGTTAATGTACCGAATTTGCTGAAGGTACTTCCGTCGTTCGTATAATATACGCCATTAGCCGTTGTGGTAATATAAACTTCGGTATCGCCGGCAGCCGTAATGTCGGTTACATAACCTTTCCCGTTGCTGTTTAATGATGAAAAAATATCCGTCAGTTCGTTTGATTCCGGAGTCGTTTTGTAAAGGAGTTTATTCCCTCCGATATATACATCGTTACCGGCAGCCGTTATTGCAGTCACGACAGCTCCCTGCAAATCGCCGCTGATGTTCGTCCATGTTTTTGCACTGTCGGCCGTTTTAAATATGCCGGAATGGTCGCTTCCGCCATATTCGAACCATCTCAGGGCGCAATAAGCAATACTGTCGTTTATGGTTTCCACAGCCCCGAAATCCCAGCCGTAACCTAAAGTTGTATTCGGATTTAAAGCCGGATCGTCACCTGTCCCTAATTTGCTCAGATCAATATTTTTCCAGCTTGCACCTCCGTCTGTCGTGGCCAGAATGATTCCGTTGGCATACACATTTGGCGAAGCATCGTATAATTTTTCCCTGCTGCCTGCCATGTACCCGACATTCCCTTTTATACTCAGATCAAGAAGGTTGTACTCCGGGTTAAAAAGATTAACAGCACTCCAACTGTTGCCGTTATCTGTCGATTTAAAAAGACTGTTCCCATACCCTGCAATAATTGCCTTGCTGCCCGATACAGTCATTTTTTTCAGGGTATTATCCGGACTTATTTCCTGCTGAACCCAGTTGAAAACCGGATTCGGGGTTTGGGCAAAAGACACGAAAGGCAAAAACAATACGATCAGAATTAAATGAGTAAAAAATTTCATAGGCTTTGTTTTTAAGATAGACAAGTATTTTTATATTTTGTATTCTATTTAAAATCAAACATATTCGCAATTTTCCCTGTTTCCCCTGAACTATAGGTGAATTGCAGTGTGTCGCTTTTCAGTAAATTGAAAACATCGTTTTCACAGGTCATTGAATCAATATAAGAAATGGCAATGGATTCTTCCAGCGAATCGTTCAAAAAGGTCCGGAATCCGATAATACCATTGTTATTCGACAAATGACTGACTAAATAGCTTAACTTATTAAGTTTCACCGAATTTATTCCGACAGGAATAGTTACAACATCGACCACTGCCGGGTTATATCTTTCGTAGTTATTGAACCTGGCCTGGTAAGGTTTAAACAGTTCACAGATGTATTTGTTTCTCGGAATGATGGTAAAAACCGGGCCTTTCTCAACTTTATATCCCAGCTTAACTGTGTGGCTTTTCTCGTTGACCTTGTATGTGAATGTTTTAGATTCGAGAATTTTAACCAGTTCTTCTTTTCCGGCTTCAGTTTTTCCCGGAAAATAAATGGTAACCTTAACCGGACAGTCGTATTCCGAGGAAACATATACTGCATCTGTTTTTTCCTGAAGCATCCGGGCCAGGTAATTAAAATCGTACAGGTCGAAGAAATTTCCGAGCCACACTTCTGTTTTTGTGATTTCGGTTACTCCTCTTTTCAGGCTGCGCAGCAATTGTCCGGATGGTGTGAATATCAGCTTTTTAAGTTTTGTCTCATTTAATTTTGAGGGATCATAATATACTTTCACTTTGTGGTGTCGTACGTAAGTCGAAACACCCAGCACCCCGTCAGTTTCTTTCATTTTTGAAGCGAAAACCATTGAACTTCCGTAGCATTTGATATTTTTCAATCCTGATTGCGTGAAAATTTTTGCGCTGTCCATCACCTCTTCACCGTACCATTTTTGGTCGATGGTCGGTAATTCCCACCGATTTCCAAGAAACAAACCGGTAATCACTAAAATAATTGTTGCAACCGGAGGAAGCCAGTGCAGGTTTTTCTTTTTATTAATCTGAAGTGCGTTTTTTACCGGGCAGGCAGAAATGCATTCGCAGCAAAGATTACAATCGGCATCGCTGACTACTTTCATGTTTGCCGGGTCGATTGCCTGCGGACATTTATTCGAACACAGCCGGCAACCGGTACAGTTTTCCTCGTTCCGTGTGATTTTTATCAACGGGAATATTTTCCCGTATTTTCCTGTCACTTCAATCAGGTAACCACCGAGGCATGAAACAGACAGAGGCCATACAAAACTGATAGCAACTCCGAATTTCAGAAGAAGGATATAAACAAGAAGAATGCCTGCAAAGAAACCGGTAAATCTGAAAATATTGGAAATCGCACCCAGCGGACAAATATATTTACACCAAAAAAGACGGATAAATACGGAACCTGCAACCACCAGTACAATTGCAATAATCGCATAGATTACAACCACGTCGGAATCGAATCCGGAAACGATTGAAAAATACGGGTCAAATTTTTTACAGAACAGTTCGTTCGATTGCAGCGTGAAATAGATGGTGATAAACAGAAGAACATATTTTAACGAACGCAAAAGTTTGTCGGCAATTCCTTTTACGGTGATTCTGACTTTCAGCTTGTCGCCCGTTTTGCCGAGCCATTCACTGACAGTGCCGACCGGGCATATATACGAACAAAAGAGTTTGCTCAGTAAGAATACAGTCAGTATCAGAATAATACCCATTACAATCTGGGCACTGGTCATTGTACATGCCAGAGCCTGGTTCAGTAAATAGTTTCCCAGTGCCTGGATGCCTCCGAACGGGCAGTATGCCTCGAAGTCCGGTGACAAATTATTGTCAGATCCGGGAATCAGTGCAATAACCAGAATTGCCAGAATAACACTCCATTGGATGAAGTGCCGGGGCCAGTTCGTCTTTTGCTTTTTTTTGTTCATTGAAAATTGATCAGGAAGTCGGTACTTTTTGTTTCGGCAACAGTACTGTTATTTGGCAATGTTGATGCAAAATCCGGTATAGTTTCCAAACTTCATTCTATCTTTCATTCTTTCGTTCGTTTTTAGTCGACTGTAAATTTCACCCCGTTTGCAGGTTTGTGCTTCGAAATATAAGACTTTATAAATTTGCGGGCCTCCTCCTGCGTCCGGAACAAGTCGCCTTCTTCTTCCCACCATGTATCGCCTTTTAAAATATTCATTTTGTTGCAGCCTGCTTTAGGGGCAAGACTCACTTTTTCAAGTGCTTTCATCTTTATTTTGTCGTTCCTGAGAAGCACTACTTCCGCCTTTATTTCCTTTATCGACCTGATGCTTCCATCCTGGTCAGCTGCAATTACAATTCCGTAACAATCCATTCCTTCCCTGATCCAGCTTCCTACTTTTTGCTGTAGCTTTTCGTTCAACTGAACTTTTGTATCTGTGTTTTTGTATTGTTCAATTTCTTTTGATTTCTTTTTCGGGGTACACGCCTGAAAAATATATATGGAAATGACCGCAAAAATGAAAATACGTAGTTTCGTCATGTTTTAATTTTTGTGCTGATTAACGATGTGATCCCCCAACAAATTTGAATATCCTCAAATATACTTAATAATCCCTCCGGAGATATTGTCTGACAGGATACGACACAAAATAAATTGTTTATTTAAGACATTGTCTTTTTTTACTGAAGAATGGACAAAAATTTCTGCATATCGAATAATAGACACCGGATCAACCTTTCCTTTTCCTCTTGTTCTCTCTTTTTTTAGAGGTGTCCCTGTTTTTTTAAGGCTGACTTTCTGTATTTCCTGAAAGAGAATAGTTCCTTCCCGTCCGGGAAGGTTAGGAGGTGGTGAAGGTTATAAATTGAAAGTTTACATTTCACATTCCTTACTTTCAGCCCCTTGCAATAATTACCCGTTGCTGTCAGAATTTTGATTTTTCCCTCTGATTTTGTGGCTTTTATTAATTAAATCTTAATTTTCAGTCGTCTTCCGAAATTAAAAACGGATTAAAATTAATAAGAGGAAACGGGTATATAGAATCATTTTATAATTATTCTTTGCTGTTAATTTTCAATTTGATAGCAATAATAATTCTCTGTTTTTGCATTCGTTCCAATTATTTTTTTGAATGTTTTCTTTAATCAATTCTGCCATACAACATTTTTTCTGAAACTTTAGTCAATTTCATATTTGTTAATTTCAGCCTTTTCAAAATGAAAAAATAATTATCTAACAGCAACTGAGTTGCATAAAATTCTTTCTTATGAATAGTTTATTTTGGTTAGTGCCTTTTAGTTCTGTTCTGGCACTTTCTTTTGCCTATTTCTTTTTCAGACAGATGATAAAAGAAAGCGAAGGCACGGAGACGATGCAGAAAATTGCCAAACACGTTCGTGTTGGGGCAATGGCTTATCTTAAACAACAGTATAAAGTTGTAGGGATAGTTTTTATAGTATTAACAATTTTGTTTGCATTTATGGCTTACGGGCTTAAAATACAAAACCCGTGGGTACCGTTTGCTTTTCTTACCGGAGGTTTCTTTTCCGGTTTAGCTGGCTTTTTCGGAATGAAAACAGCAACATATGCTTCGGCACGTACTGCAAATGCTGCAAAAAATTCGCTGAATCACGGACTGAGGGTTGCCTTTCGTTCGGGTGCAGTAATGGGATTAGTTGTGGTCGGTTTGGGATTGCTCGATATTTCGATGTGGTTCCTGATTCTGAACCATTTTATTGACGAAGCCGATATATTCCATAAAATGGTTGTAATTACAACGACCATGCTTACATTCGGAATGGGAGCTTCAACCCAGGCTTTGTTTGCACGTGTTGGCGGTGGTATTTATACAAAAGCAGCTGACGTGGGTGCCGACCTTGTCGGTAAAGTGGAAGCCGGTATTCCGGAAGATGATCCGCGAAACCCTGCAACTATTGCTGATAACGTGGGTGACAATGTGGGTGATGTAGCCGGTATGGGGGCTGACCTGTACGAATCGTATTGCGGTTCAGTTCTGGCAACTGCTTCACTGGGAGCTGCCGCCTTTATGACAACTCCGGAAGCACAGTTTAATGCTATACTGGCCCCGATGCTTATCGCTGCTGTCGGTATTATTCTTTCGCTGATCGGCATTTTCCTGGTACGGACCAAAGAAGGCGCCACAATGCGCGATTTGCTTAAATCACTTGGTTTCGGAGTTAATATTTCCTCTATACTTATAGGCATCGCCGCATTTGTGATTCTATATATACTGGGGCTCGAAAACTGGGTCGGTATTTCATTCTCTGTAGTTGTTGGTCTGCTGGCCGGTGTTATTATCGGACAAACGACCGAGTATTACACTTCACATTCGTATCGTCCGACACAACGTGTTGCCGAAGCTTCGGAAACAGGCCCTGCCACTGTAATTATTTCCGGTATCGGTCTGGGTATGTTGTCAACTGCAATTCCGGTTATTACTATCGGTGCTGCTATTGCCCTGTCGTTCTTATCGGCTATTCATTTCGATATAGCACACATGCTGACAGGTGAAAACCTGAGTACCGGTTTGTACGGAATTGGAATTGCTGCCGTAGGAATGCTTTCAACTTTAGGTATTACACTTGCCACCGATGCTTACGGCCCGATTGCCGACAACGCCGGAGGTAATGCTGAAATGAGTCATCTTGGAGAGGAAGTCCGTAAACGTACCGATGCTCTCGATGCTCTTGGTAATACGACTGCCGCTACAGGTAAAGGTTTTGCCATTGGTTCGGCTGCTCTTACCGCACTTGCCCTTTTAGCTTCCTATATCGAAGAAATTAAGGTTGCTCTTGTCCGCGTAGGCCAGGATGTACTGAATATGGCTGACGGAACTACGATTCAAACGGCAAAAGCATCGATCGTCGATTTTATGGATTATTATCAGATTAACCTGATGAACCCGATTGTGCTGGTGGGTATATTTATCGGTTCCATGATGGCTTTTTTATTCTGTGGTTTAACCATGAATGCTGTTGGACGCGCTGCACAGAAAATGGTCGCTGAGGTTCGCCGTCAGTTCCGCGAGATACCCGGAATCCTGGAAGGAAAAGCCGAACCTGAATATGCCCGTTGTGTCGAGATTTCGACAAAAGGAGCACAAAGAGAAATGATGTTGCCTTCATTACTGGCAATTGCTGTTCCTATTTTCGTCGGTTTGATTTTTGGCGTTGCAGGTGTAATGGGACTTTTGGCCGGAGGCCTGGGTTCCGGTTTTGTTCTTGCTGTGTTTATGGCCAATGCCGGCGGTGCATGGGATAATGCTAAAAAGTATATCGAGGAAGGTAACCTGAACGGAAAAGGAAGTGAAAACCATAAAGCTGCTATTGTAGGCGATACCGTTGGTGATCCGTTCAAAGATACTTCCGGCCCGTCTCTTAATATCCTTATTAAACTGATGAGTATGGTTTCAATTGTTATGGTCGGTTTAACTGTTGCATACAGCTTGTTTTAATATACCATGATTTGATGATAAAAAATTAAGAGCCTGTGAGTTTTCTTACAGGCTCTTTCACTTTATATTGATGTAAAAATGGAAACAGAAAAAATTAAAGAATATTTTAAAAATGACCGTTTTGCGGTTATGTCAGGAGTTGAAATACTGGAAGTTGGCGAAGGATATTGCAAAGCCGGAATGGAAATTAAGGATCAGCATCTGAATGCTGCAAATGTAATACAGGGCGGTGCCATTTTTACCCTGGCCGACCTGGCTTTTGCCGTTGCTTCAAACAGCAGGGGACAACTTGCCCTGGCCGTGAATGTAAATATTTCATTCTTGAAAGGAAAATCGGCAGGTACGCTGTTCGCCACAGCTACAGAATTGGGCGACCCAAAACGTATAGGGGCCTACGATGTACTTGTTACTGACGAAAATGATGAAGTTATTGCCCGTTTTAACGGACTGGTATACCGAAAAAACGAAAAACACTCTTTTTAGCTGTTCCGGAAAGCTTCTGAACCATAAGAATTTGTGTGATTAATAAGGTATCTTGTTTTTTACAGTCGAAGTTTCTTCATTTCCCCTCCTGAAAAGGAGGGGTGTCCGGCTCCGCCGGACGGGGTGGTTTGCCGCTATGTGACCATGTTTTTTATTCCTAAAGTAAGCTGATATTTCTTTTTTAGCTCCTCTCTGAACAAATTGGCGGGCAATGGGTTTATAGTTAAAGTAATTCAAAAATCAGTAACTATGGCAAATCTGTCGACTACCTATATGGGAATAAAGCTGAAAAACCCGTTAATACTGGGCGCAAGTAACCTTGTATCGAAGCCGGAAACCATCGCACAACTTGTTGACGCAGGTATTGGTGCAATCGTCTATAAATCACTTTTTGAAGAACAGATCCAGCTTGAACGTCTGCAGTTTGAAGAAGAAATTACGGAATATGAAGACCGGAATGCCGAGATGACCCGTTTGTTCCCGGCAATGGAACATGCAGGGCCGAAGGAACATCTTTTTAATCTGAAAAAATTAAAAGAAAGTGTGCCGGTCCCGGTTTTCGGCAGTTTGAATGCCATTTACGAACCCACATGGGTCGAATATGCCCGTTTGCTGGCTGAAACCGGAATCGATGGTCTGGAAATTAATCTGTATGCAGTACCCTGCTATTTTGAAGTCAATGGCTGTTCGCTCGAGGAAAAACAGGTACAGATTGTCAAAAGCATAAAAAAGGCGGTGAATATTCCGGTTAGTGTGAAACTCAGTCCTTTCTATACCAATACGCTTAATTTTATCAAACAGCTGGATGAAGCCGGTGTTGACGGATATGTGCTTTTTAACAAATTTTTTCAGCCGGAGATCGATATTCAGGATGAATTATTTTATTATCCATGGGAACTGACAAATGAGCAGGAACACCAGTTGGCGTTACGTTTTTCGGGGTTATTGCACGGAAATATTCATGGAGGTATTTGTGCCAGCCGGGGCGTACAAAGTGCTGCAGATGTGATTCGCTTGCTGCTTGCCGGTGCCGATGTGGTTCAGATCGTTTCGGCAGTATATAAAAACCAGCCAGGTTATATTGCTACGATGCTTGGAGAACTTATGGAATGGATGGACCGGAAAGGTTACAAAACAATTGACGAATTCAGGGGAAAACTATCACGGAGGAATCTGAAGGATCCGTATTCCTACCAGCGTGGCCAGTATGTGGAAATACTGATGAAGTCAGAAGAAATATTCAAAAAATATCCGATGAAATAAATTTTAAGAGGCTATCCCAAAAGGGGAAAATATTATTTTTAACTCTGCGAAAAACTTTGTGTAATTACTCTGTGGTTTAGTTGTTTATATTTTTACCACAGAGTAGCACTGTGTTTTTGGACAGCCTCATAAATTCTGAAAAATATTTCCTGGAAATAAGATAAAAACAGAGAATTTTACTCTGCTTGTTTTTGAAGCTCGTCGAATGACAAATCCATAAGCGGAAAATTTTTCCATCCGTTATAATCGAAATGCCACCATTCGGTAGGGTATCTTGTAAATCCGAAATGCGTCATCACAGAGAGCAGAAATGCACGGTCTGCAATAACTGTATCAGGCAGGTTTGCATAACCGGGAAGTGCTTTATCCGAAAAGTCATCAAAACCGGAGGGCATCGGTATTTCTTCTCCTGTTCTTTTGTCGATTAGTGTTAAGTCGACGGCACATCCTCTGTTGTGACGGGAACCAAAACGCGGGTTGGCTACGAAATTGGTGTCAGGATAAACTTCATAAAAATGAAGAGTGGCTGCATACGGCCGGTAAGCATCGTATATTTTTAAACCCAGGTTGTGAAAAGCCAGTGAATCCCGGATATGCTTTAACGCTTCGACAACAGGCTTTCTTGCATAAGCCATGGGTGCAGTATAAATAACATGCTTTGTAAAATTATTGTCGGTGGCATAGCGGATGTCCAAAACCACATCGTTAACAGCGTTTTTGATATTAACCAACTCCATCTGTGGATTTGCCTTTACCTGTGCCCGGTATTCGGCAATTGACTGAACAATTTTAAGATGATACGGATTTTTTGAATCTTCTTTTACTGAATGGCTGCACGATAAACCCAGACATGCAATGATGACTGAAAAAAGACAGATTTTGATACTATTATTTTTCATTTTTTTATTTAGTTATTAGATAGTTCAACAAGAAAATTTTCAATTTTTTTGATCGCTTCCGGCTGCGAACACGAAAAGTTGTTCAGCATAATAGCAAAAATTAATTCTTTTTCTGATTTTGTCTTCAAAAAACCGGCATAACATCTTACGCGTGTCATGCTTCCGCTTTTCGCCCGTAACATTCCATCCGGAAATTTTTCTTCACTGAAAACATGCAGTGTTCCGGCACCTCCTGCTGTTGGCAGGCTTTGTTTGAATACTTCGGCACCGGAACTATGATCGATATAATTAAGTATTGCCGTAATATGTCGCGGAGTAATTGCATTGAACCGGGACAGCCCGCTGCCATCAGTCATAAACATTCCCTTGGTATCAATGCCTTTGTTTTCCCAGAATTTACGGATAATTTCGATTCCGGTTCCGGTACTTCCGTGTCCTGTTTTAATGTATGCAAGATGCTTACAAAGGTGCTCGGCAAAAAGGTTTACACTTTCATGATTCATTACGGTGATTATTTCGCTCAATGAAGGCGACATGGTTTTGCAGATAACATTTCCTGTTTCACAGGATTTGTAGGTTGTCTTTACTGTACCGTCAAGCTGAATATTATTTTCTTCAAGCTTTTGCTTTAACTGACAGGCCAGCAATAACGGAGGATCGGGAAGGCTTGCCTTTATTTTATATACATCCCTGTTTGCCGGGATCGTTCCCCTGATAATCCGTTTCGAATCGAAAGGACTGCCAAAAACAGCTGTCTGATCCCCGCCGACAGATGAGGCCGTTACTTCGTTTTCAATCTCAAGTCCGGGTACTTCCGGCATTGTTTTTATTATTTCTGCAGGTGTTCCGGCATTCCCCGACTTTAACCATATTTCGTACATATTGTCGTAAATGCTTAATCCGCAGGCACCTGCACCGTAGTAATTACCAAGGTCTTCCCATACCCATGTGTTCGGAATCATTTGTTCCTCGTAAACCGACGCATCGGCGACCAGATCCCCGCTGATTTTTTTTATTCCTTTTTGCTGAATTGCTTCAACCCACTGGTCAATGAAATGATTATTCAGATAATGCTCTTTAAAATACACCGAGCCTAAGGCAGGATCGCCTCCTCCTTTAATAATCAGATTTCCGTTTAATATTCCGCTGATGGAATCCAGTCCACCTGAATATTCAATACGGGTTTCGAAACGGTACTGAGGCCCGAGAATTTCAAGGGCTGCTGCCGAAGTGACAATTTTCTGAATGGAAGCAGGTGTCATGCTTACCTGAGGGACAGTTTCCATGATTGTTTTTCCGGAGTCGGCATCCAGGACAGATATTCCGACAGAAGCATTTCTGAATGCCGGATCATTTTTCCATTGGTCAAAAAATGCAGCTATTTGTTCTGCGTTATTTCCTGTCTGTGCTGTTACAACCAGAAAAGGTATGATCGTAAAAAAAAATAACAGTTGAAGTTTTTTCATATTTATGTTTTTGCACGCTGTATGTGCAATAGTTCCCTGAGTGAGCAAATTTAATTGTAAATTTGCCAAAAGTATGGCAAATGCCGTTAAAATGAAAACACATGGTCAAAACAATTTTTATAGTTGGTACCGGAGGTTTTATTGGTAGTGTGTTCCGATATCTGACTCAGATTTATATCGAAAAATTTTTTCATACTACATTCCCTTTAGGAACTTTTGTTGCGAATATGCTGGGTTGTTTTATCATCGGTCTGGCATTTGCTCTTGCCGAGAAGGGTAATCTGATGGGCCCCGAGTGGCGTATTTTTCTGACTGTCGGTTTCTGTGGCGGTTTTACTACGTTTTCATCATTTGCATACAACAATTTTTCTTTTCTGAAAGATCAGACATTCCTGCCTTTTTTCCTGAATATAGGTCTCAGTATTATTTTCGGGATTCTGGCAGTTTATCTGGGTGTTTTGTTGGTGCGTTCTGTTTTTTAAAACCTGAATTATGACATTGCAAAAAGGAAAAGCTCAAATATTGAAAATATACCTGGGAGAGGCCGACCGCTATCAGGGAAAACCATTGTATGAAGCGCTGGTGCTCGGAGCCCGGGAAGCCGGAATGGCAGGTGCAACCGTTTACAAAGGCATTCTGTCGTTTGGTGCCAGTCATTCAATTCATACCATGAAAATTTTTGCTTTATCAGCCGATATGCCTGTAACTGTTGAGATTATCGATTCTTCAGAAAAAATTAAATCATTTGCCGAAAAAGCAAATGAAATGCTGGAAAAATCGAAAAGGGGCGGATTGTTAACCATTCAGGATGTGGATGTAATAAATTACAAACCCGGAGAAAAATACAGTCAGGTTAAATCATGTTAAATTAATCGGGCAGAAATATATGCTTATAATTTTATTTCCCGGGATTTGTTATCTTTGTCACGATTTTTTTTGAAAAATATTAGAAATCAATTTATTATAGATTTTTTAGTAATAATTAACGTTTAATCCTAAACTATAAATTACCATGTTAATTAATGAAGTAGTTGGTAGGGAAATTCTGGATTCGCGCGGTAATCCAACCGTTGAAGTGGAAATCACCCTTGAATGTGGTGCAGTAGGTCGTGCTGCTGTTCCATCCGGTGCATCGACCGGTGAAAACGAAGCCCTTGAATTGCGTGATGGCGATAAAAGCCGTTACCTGGGTAAAGGTGTTTTGAAAGCCGTTGCAAATGTAAATGGTGTTATTGCCCGCGAGATTATTGGTATGGATGCCAGTGATCAGGTAGCTCTCGACAAAAAGCTGCTGGAACTTGACGGAACAAAAACAAAAAGCAAATTAGGTGCAAATGCCATGCTGGGAGTTTCATTAGCTGCAGCCAAGGCTGCTGCAAATGCACTTGACATGCCTTTGTATCGTTATATCGGTGGGGTCAATGCGAAAACACTTCCTGTTCCGATGATGAATATCATTAACGGAGGTTCTCATTCGGATGCCCCTATCGCTTTCCAGGAATTTATGATTCGTCCGATTGGTGCACCTTCCTTCCGCGAAGGTCTGCGGATGGGATCTGAAGTTTTCCATAATCTGAAAAAAGTATTGCATAATCGTGGATTAAGCACTGCTGTCGGCGATGAAGGTGGTTTTGCTCCTACATTGAAAGGAACCGAAGATGCACTGAATTGCATTATTGAGGCTATTAAAAATGCAGGCTACAAACCAGGTCGTAAAGAAGACGGTGGCGATGTTTCAATTGCCATTGACTGTGCAGCTTCTGAATTTTATGATGACGGCATTTATGATTATACCAAATTTGAAGGTAAAACCGGTGCAAAACTTACATCTGCAGAGCAGGTCACCTATTTAGCCGGGCTGATCGAAAAATTCCCGATCGACTCTATCGAAGACGGTATGTGTGAAAATGACTGGGATGGATGGGTCGCTTTGACTGAAAAACTGGGCGGTAAATGCCAGCTTGTTGGTGACGACGTGTTTGTTACCAATGTCGAGTACCTGAAAAAAGGTATCGAATTAGGCGCTGCAAATTCAATTCTTATTAAAGTGAACCAGATTGGTACTTTAACTGAAACACTGGATGCAATAGATATGGCACACCGTGCAGGTTATACTTCCGTAACTTCACACCGTTCAGGTGAAACCGAAGATTCGACAATTGCCGATATTGCCGTTGCTACTAATTCAGGTCAGATAAAAACCGGTTCGCTGAGCCGTTCAGACCGTATGGCCAAATACAACCAGTTACTTCGTATCGAAGAAGAATTGGGCGATTCAGCAATCTACGGTTACAAAAAAATATATAAGAAATAATTTCTGAAATAATCTTTTATAAAAGAGGCTGGCCCGAAAGGGTTCAGCCTCTTTTTATAGTCAATCTGGTATAACTTTGCTTTTGTCGAACACGATGACTTATGTGTTCCTTTGTTAAATCTGAAACTTCCTGCGTCTTTTGAGCCTCCATAATTGTTTCTGAAATTTTATATTTGTGTGAAATTTAAAGTTGGTGGAGAGGAAACTTATTGGCAATATAAAATCAGGTGATGAACAGGCTTTCGAATTGTTGTTCCGGACCTATTATCTCCGCTTATGCGGTTTTGCCAATAAGTTTATTGCCGATATTGCCGAATCTGAAGAAATTGTACAGGAAGTTTTTCTGAATATATGGGAAAAACGCGACCTGTTAAAACTGGACAGTGATATGCGTCCTTACTTGTTTAAATCGGTTCAGAATCTGTGCTTTAACTTTCTTGAACATCGAAAGGTGGTCGATAATTATTATGCAGTGATCGAATTGATTTACAAAAATCAGACTGAAAATTTTAATACGTATGAATCGGTTCTGTATGCCGAATTTCAGGGAAAAGCAGATCAGGCAATTGGTTCGTTGCCCGATGAATGCCGTAAAATATTTCTGATGAGTCGCCACGACGGATTAAAGTACTCAGAGATTGCTGAAAAACTGGGTATTTCAGTCAAAACCGTCGAAACACAGATGGGCCGGGCTCTGGCCAGGTTAAAAACAGAGTTGAAAGATTATCTTACCATTTTATTAATTGCCTTGTTTCTAAACGGTTAATCAGTACGTTTCTCATTTCATTTTTTTCTTCTGTATCTTTTCGTAAACTTTTTTTATACCTTTTGTCAGGGTAAAAAGGTACTTACCTGTACAGGCATAATGAAAAGCAAAAGACAATGAAAGAGGCTGTCAGTAAAAATTTATTAGTACGGTTTCTGAAAAAGGAAACGACGCAGGAGGAAAATGAAATTATTTTCAGGTGGGCTTCCGATTCAGAAGAGAACCGTGAAAAACTAAAAAAAATGCACCAGACATTTTATCTGAGTATGTTGAAAAAAGATCTATCGGCGATTGATATTGAAAAAGCATGGGCAACTGTCCGGTCTGACATGATTGTTCCGGAAGTAAAGCAGAAGCTTATTCCGATGAATATACTTCAGAAAATTGCTGCTTCTGTTTTAATTTTCCTGACCATCGGTTTCGGCGGTTTATGGGGATATGAGCATTATTTCCGTCATGCAAAACAGGCAATAGTCAGGCTCGAAGCACCCAAAGGAGAAAAATCGAAGGTATTGCTGGCCGACGGAACACAGGTATGGCTCAATTCGGAAACAACCCTTAAATACAATGCACTTGATCCGCGAAAAGTTACAATGGAAGGTGAAGCCTATTTTGAAGTTGAGAAAGACCGGAAACATCCTTTTGTGGTGACAACCGGATCAGGCGTAAAGGTTACTGTATTGGGCACCCGTTTTAATCTTCGGAGTTTTGACGATGAGCCGTTTGTTGAAACTACCCTTGACGAAGGAAAAGTCATGCTTACCGGCCCCGGAAATTCCGGTTCCGTGATTTTAAAACCCGGAGAACAGGCTTCCTATAACAGACGGGAAAATAATATCGAGGTCAAAAATGTAAAGACTGAAATTTATTCAATATGGAAAAACAATGAATTAAGATTTTCAAACATTTCATTTCAGGAATTAGTGCCCCGGATTGAACGATGGTACGGGGTTACGGTGAAACTTGATCCTTCGGTCAGTAATAACGACCGGTTTACTATGACTATTAAAACAGAAAGCCTTCGGGAACTATTGCAAATGATGCAATTAACTTCAAAATTTGAATATGCTATTGATGGGGAGAAAGTAATTATTCGGGCGAAATAAAAAAGGAAAGTGCTGGACACACTTTCCTTTAAATAATCACGGTTCGAGGCCGTAATTAATTGTTTAACATTAACAGTACAAATCTATGAAAAAAAAACGATGGATTTTTCAGCTTAGGTGTATGCCCTGGCCGAAACAAATTTTTAGGATTATGAAACTAACGACTTTATTATTATTTGCGATGTTTTTCCAGGTATCAGCCGGCGTTTTTTCGCAGAATAACGGAGAGCTTAACCTGAAGGCAGAGCATGAAACAATTGCAGAAATTTTGCAGTTGATTGAAGATCAGTCGGATTATTCGTTTCTGTACAACAGCAAGAATATCGATGTTAACCGGAAAACGGATATCAATTATGAGGGGAAAAGTATTGAGGAAGTGCTTACTATTCTTTTCAAAGGGACCGATGTGAAATACCGGTCTTTTAACAGCAACTATGTATTATATACGGATGACAACCCAATGGAATTTGCCGGACAATCGCAGCAGTCAAAATCTGTTTCCGGTAGAGTTACCGACTCTGCAGGTTCTCCGTTACCCGGTGTTTCCGTAGTGATAAAAGGAACAACCCATGGAATTATTACCGATGCAGACGGGAATTATACTCTTGCCAATGTCCCGGCTAATGCAACGCTGGTGTTTTCGTTTGTAGGAATGAAAGCACAGGAAGTAGCGCTTGCAGGGAAAAATATAATTAATGTGGTAATGCGGGAGGAAACGGTTGGCATTGAAGAAGTAGTGGCTGTGGGATATGGCGTGCAAAAGAAAGTTAATTTATCAGGATCCGTCGCATCGGTAAATATGAGCGAGTTGACGGAAAGCAGGCCGGTAATTAACATATCGAATGCGCTGTCGGGCATGGCAGCCGGGGTGTCTGTAACTTCTGCGAGCAATCGCCCCGGATATGATGATGCAACTATTATGGTCCGCGGACAGGGAACTTTGAATGATTCATCGCCGCTGATTATTATTGACGGAGTGGAGGCACCGGTAAACTCGGTAAACCCCCAGGATGTGGCCTCTGTTTCTGTTCTGAAAGATGCTGCTTCTTCTGCAATCTATGGTTCAAGAGCAGCAAACGGCGTTATTCTGATTACAACAAAACAAGGGAAAAAGGGATCTCTCAAACTGGATTATAACGGTTATGTCTCGATCGAATCTATCCGGAAAACATTAACACCTGTTTCCAATTATGCCGATTATATGGAATATATAAACGAAGGATATACAAATTCCAGTCTGTCTACATATTTTTCACAGACAATGATTGATCTCTGGCGGGCCAATGAAAATGGTGATCACCTGAAATATCCGAATACGGACTGGATTGATGCCACTTTCCAAAAGTCTGTCGGAACGAATCATGTGATATCAATGAGCGGAGGAAGTGACAGAATCCGGTTTTATTCTTCCTTCGGATATCTGGACCACCCGGGAGTAATGGAAAATTCAGGCCAGAAAAAATACAGTACCCGTCTGAATATTGAAGGAGATGTACGTCCATGGTTGGAATTAGGGGCGAATATCAATGGCTATTTTTCTGATTTGGATGTAGGTACCGAACTGGTTGAGGGTGTGTTTACCTATGCGGCCGGTACAGTGCCGGGTATGGTTTTTCGTGCCCCCGACGGACGATACGGAGCAATAAACAATACCGAAGATAATCCTCAGTCGAGTGGCTGTAATCCGCTTGATTATATAAACAGGCGTAAGGGAAGTTATGACAAAAATAATATCCGTACCCGCTTTTTCGGGACTTTGAAACCATTCAGCGGGTTCTCTGTAACGGCTTCGTACAATTACGATTTTACCGATGAACAAATGGAACAAACGGCTGATTATCACGACCTGTGGAATTTCCTGACAAACACAATTGCCAGCGAAGGGACAGGAAAGACGTATGCTAAAAATACAGACAGTAAAATAATCCGCAATTTCTGGGATTTGGTTGCACGTTATGAGAATAAGTTTTTTGATAATAAACTGGATTTAGGAGTTATGGCGGGTACCAGTTCCGAGCAATATTTAAGTAAAAATTTTGCTGCTCTGAAATATGATTTAGTTGATGAGAATCTGACCGCGATAAGTGCTGCCACCGGAGATGCTTCAGCTTCCGGATCTGCTACAGACTGGGCGATGCAATCCTATTTCGGGCGGGTAAACCTTGGCTGGGCCGGTAAATATTTGCTGGAGATGAATCTTCGGGCTGATGGTTCTTCCCGTTTTCTGAAAGGTAACCGCTGGGGATATTTCCCTTCTGCTTCTGTTGCATGGCGTATTAATCAGGAACAATTTATGCAGCAGTTGGCTGGTAACTGGTTAAGCAATTTGAAAATCAGGGCATCATACGGCTCGTTAGGTAACAATTCGGTAGATAACTATGAAGCACAGTCTGTATATTCCCAGTCAAATTATTCGTGGGGCGATGCAATGGTGGTCGGATTGGCTCAGAAAGCCCTGGCGAATGCTAATCTTACCTGGGAAACGACTTATATCGCTAATTTCGGAATCGATTTTGGCGTGATGAATAATCATTTGACCGGAACGATCGATATCTTCAATAAAAAAACGAAAGATATCCTGATTGACTTACCGGCCCCGGCAGTACATGGTTCATCCACACTTCCGACACAAAATGCGGCAACGGTAACAAATAAAGGAGCTGAACTGACATTGGGCTGGCAGGGAAAAATAAAGGAGATAAGTTATAATATAAACGGGAATTTTACCTATGTGAAGAATAATGTCGACAAGTATAAAGGCGACGATTACTCTCTTTCAGGAGTGAATTATATCAAGGAAGGATATGCAATTAATTCTCAGTACATGTTACGTGTCGACCGGATTATTCAAACCGATGACGATCTGGCAATTGTTCAGAAAATGATAGATAAAAACGCCAATGCTTTTACTGCATTCGGGACACCTAAAAAGGGAGACTTGCTTTACAAGGATCTTACAGGCGACGGCATTGTCAATAACGACGACCGTGTAGTGGTCAGCGACGGCAATAATCCCAAATGCCTGTTCGGGTTAAACACTTCTTTCGGGTACAAAGGATTTGACCTGGCTGTTCTGTTACAGGGCGTTGCAGGTATAAAGGTCTACTGGCAGCAGGCCCAGTATAATACGCCAACAGTCAGATGGGGTTATCAGCTTAATAAAGAGGTTGTTGAAGGGCGCTGGTATGAAGGACGTACAGATGCTTCCTATCCTCGTTTGCTCGAAAATTCGGATACCCGTAACACGGTGGCTTCCGATTTTTACCTGCAGAATAAATCATATCTGAAAATCAGAAATATTCAACTTGGATACACACTGCCTCACTCGTTAAGCAGGAAATTGTACACCGAACGATTCCGCATTTACGGAAGCCTGGAAAATTTCTTCACCTTCACTTCTTACAAAGGATTCGATCCTGAAGTAAGCGGTATGGCATATCCATCAATGAAACAAGCTGTAATAGGTATAAATATCACATTTTAATGTATAACTATCATGAAAGAACATATAAACTCTTTATTTATTTTACTGGCCTTGCTCCTGATGCTAAGCGGATGTTACGATCTGGACAGGTACTCAAATTCAGAGATAAGTTCCGGAACTTTCTGGCAGACACAGGCACAGGTCGACGAGGTTATGGCCGGAGTATATAGTCAGCTTCAGAACGATTATGTTTTTGGTATTGTCTTCGGACTGGATTGTTTGTCCGACGTCGGATCAGGATACAGTACCGCTTCCTACCAGGAATTTGCCCGCGGAACTTCCACTTCTTCATCAAGTCTGGCTTCCAGTAAATGGAGCAACCTGTATGAGGGCATAGCCCGGACTCATTTGCTGATGCAGAACATTGGCAATGTTCCTGAAAGTGAAATGAGTGATGAACTGAAAACGCAGTATATAGCCGAAGCTAAATTTTTGCGTGCGGTTTTTTATTTCGAATTACTCAATTTTTATGGGGGTGTACCGATTTATGATGAATCCGTTGTTGTGGCTGAAAACTTCAGTGATATGATGGAACCCAGAAGTACGGAAGAAGAAGTACGTAATTTTATCCTCTCAGATTTGAATGACGCTGTCTCTTCTTTGCCTGACGAGTGGGACTCTGATTATTATGGCCGTGCAACCAGGGGAGCAGCCGAGGCCTTAAAGGGAAAAGTATTGCTCTTCAATAAACAATATTCAGATGCTGCAAAAATGTTTGAAACTGTTATATCAAGCGGGAAGTATTCGCTTTATTCAAGCTATGAAAATCTGTTTAAACCGGGTGGCGACGCAAGTGATGAAATGATTTTTGCCATCCAGAATATCGGAGGTGTCGGACAGGATTACGGAATGCCCATGACATTTTACATGGGAACCCGTTCTTCTTTCGGCGCAGGTTGGGATAATGTGACTGCTGCCACCGATTTTGTTGATTCCTATGAATATCTGGACGGGAAACCCTTTAACTGGGAAGACTGGGTTCCGGGTTTCACGACGAGCACAACAATTCAGGATGCTACCTTCCGGGCTACTTTGTCGTCTGATAAAAAAACAGTAGCTGAATATCCGGCTGCCAAAGATTTATTACTTGAAATGTATGACCAGCGGGATCCCCGTATGCAGGAATCGCTGATTCTTCCGTATACAGAGTTTAAAGGATGGGTTTCCAATGCAAAGAAGGATTGTGAATATGTTGTTGCATCAGGAGTAAACAAAACATACGGTTTTGTACAGGTTAACAATAGTTGGGATATTTATCTGTGGCGTAAATTTGTTGCTGAATATGATATGGACGGCGCTATTAATAACCGGTCCGATACCCCGATTAACTTCCCGCTGATCCGTTATGCCGATGTTTTACTGATGCTGGCAGAATGTTATAATCAGATGGATGATCAGACCGATGCTGTACCCCTGATCAACGAGGTTCGCAGCCGGGTCGGAATGCCGGGTATCAACAGTGGCCCTTCCTGGCTGGCTGCAAGCAGTAAAGATGAAGTGTTTGAACGGATCAGGCACGAACGTGCAGTGGAACTGGCTGCTGAAGGACACAGATATGATGATTATAAACGCTGGGGATTATTGGAAACACTGAACGGAAAAGCGGAAAAAGGCTTTACGGGTCAGACCTATTATACCAGGGTTGTAAGTGACAGAGATTATTTATGGCCGATCCCTCAGGGTGAAATAGATAAGAATTCCAGTCTTACTCAAAATTCCGGATGGGAATAGAGTAAAAAAAGAGGGCAAGTGTTTTTTAAGCCTGCCCTCTTTCTTTTTTTTGATAAAATTTTTAACAAACCTGTGGGTGTTAATCTCTGAATAAATCTTCAATTGAAAAACAGATACGAATGAAGTTTAAACCTTTTTTATATTCAGTAATTATTCTTCCTGTCTTTTTGGGTTTTTTACGGGGAAGTAGTTCCAATTCCGATTCGAAGACAAGTTCTGCCATGCTGTTTGAGCGAACTATTCCTTCCCATCCGCGGCTGTTGTTTTCCGGTGAGGAGGAACAGAAAATTAAACAGTTAAAAGAGAAAGACCCTTTATTACAGGATTTGTTCGGTTTTCTGAAAGTAAAGGCTGATGAATTACTTACTGCTCCTTTAATTAAATATGATATCAGAAAAGAGTATTCAGATATTCTGGTAATCAGCCGGGAACATATATACAGGATAATTACCCTGTCGCTTGCCTATCGTTTGTCCGGCGATATTCAGTATGCGAAAAAAGCAGAAGAAAATCTTGTTAATGTTTGCAATTATCCGGACTGGGACCCCAAACATTTTCTGGATGTTGCCGAAATGACCGAGGCTGTGGCAATTGGTTACGACTGGCTTTACGATGTTTTACCGGAGCAATCGAAAGTTCTGATCAAAAAGGCGATAAAGGAGAAGGCATTGGACCTGGCCATCCGCGAATACGACACCGGCGATAATTCATCATGGTCCAGACGCGAATCGAACTGGAATGTGGTTTGCAATACAGGCATGATTATGGGAAGTCTGGCTGTTGCGGAAGATTATCCTGATTTAGCAGAAAAGATCATTTCCACGGCTGCGCGCTTTATTCCCAATTGTTTAAAATATTATAATCCGGATGGAGTCTGTTACGAGGGAACCAGTTACTGGAACTATACCAATATGAATCTTGCCATGTTATTAAAATCGCTGGATGATAATCTGGGACAGGATTACGGACTTTCCAATCTACCTGGCGTAAGTAAGACGGCCGGTTTTTATGTGGCTTCCGTGAGCCCGGGCGGGAAGATATTTAATTTTGCCGATGCAAGCGGAACTACCCCGACCAAAAATCCGGAATATTTTTATTTCAGTAAGAAATTCAATTCTCCCCGGGTTGCTGAGTTTTACAGGTCACTGTTGGCAAAAACACTCAAAACGCCGGAGCCATTTTCCAGATGGCATTTTTTTCTGTGCATTCCCTGGTATGATACGTCAACCTGCGGAAACGACACAGAAAAACCAAGGCTTCAGGTATTTAAGAATGAATATAATCCGATCGTTGTTTTTCAGGGAAAACCTTCAGAAAAAAATTCAATTTACCTGATTGCAAAAGGAGGAGCTCCCGATGTAGCCCATCAGCAGTTGGATGTGGGAACTTTTGTTATTGAAACAAACGGGGTAAGATGGGCCGATGATCTTGGCGCCGATAAATACAGTTTACCCGGATTCTGGGATTATAAGCCCCACGGGCAACGATGGAACTATTTCCGGAATACGAATTTTAGTCATAACACATTATCGATTGATGGCCGGTTGCAGTATTCAGGCGGGAAAGGAACATTGCTCCGGTATAATGCGGAAGCGGAACATCCGTTTGGTATTATCGACATGTCTTCGGTATATAAAGAAGGAGCATCGAAAGTTTATCGGGGTTTTATGTTGCTGAGCGATAATCTGGTTCTTGTTCAGGATGAAGTCAGTTTGAACAAGGAAGCAAAAGAGGTTGAATGGTCATTGATTACGAGTGCCAATATTGAGATCAACAGGAATATGGCAGTCCTGAAAAAGGAAGGGAAGGAATTGTTTGTGAAGATTGAGTCTCCTGTAAATGCCAGATTTTCAGTAACTGAAGCTCACTCGTTTACTCCTGATGAATACCCGGTTTCAGGATATTATTTGCTGAAAATAAATATTCCGCAGAATCAGGACAGGAACCGAACCATTCAGGTAGCAATGAGCAGTGATGCCAGCGCAATCAGGAAAAAAATTGATCTGGAGAAATTATCTGAATGGAAATAATAGTCAACCTATGAAACAGAGAGCATTACTATTTTTTGTTTTAAGTGCAATTGGAGTTGTTTTCCAATCATGCAGCAACTGCCGGAAAGACAGTCCTTCCGGCTTTATTTCCGAAAATATCCGTTTTGCTGCGGGGCAGTATAAACTTCAAACGGATTTAATAGAAAAGTCAGGACAGATACTTGATCCGAAAACATTCATCGACAGAAAAATCAGGTATGTTTCACGGGAAGAATGGACCAGTGGATTTTTCCCCGGAAGCCTGTGGTATCTGTATTCGCTTACCGATGACCCCCGGTGGCGGAAGCTGGCATGGAAATATACCGAACCGCTTGATTCGGCAAAATATCTCACCAGTCATCATGATGTCGGTTTTATAATAGAAAGCAGCTTCGGAAACGGGGTCCGGCTGGGCGGATATTCGGAATGGAAAGATGTAATTGTAGAAGCTGCAAAATCTCTTTCAACCCGTTTCAGGCCTGTTGCCGGGGTCATCCAGTCATGGGACACGGATCGTGGCTGGCAATCCAAACGGGGTTGGGAATGTCCTGTGATCATTGACAATATGATGAACCTGCAGTTGCTGTTCGATGCCACAAAATATTCGGGCGATTCAACATTCTATCGCATTGCAGTGAGCCATGCAGACAAGACCATGGAGAATCATTTTCGACAGGATTACAGTTGCTGGCATGTTGTCGATTACAGTCTGAGCGATGGTTCTGTCAGAAGTAAGGGAACCGCGCAGGGGTATTCCGATGATTCGGCATGGTCGCGGGGACAGGCATGGGCTATTTATGGCTTTACAGTTTGTTACCGTGAAACGAAAAATCCGAAATATCTTACCCTTGCGGAAAAGGCTTTTGATTTTGTTGCCAATCATCCGAATCTTCCTGAAGATGGCATCCCCTGGTGGGATTTGGATGCACCTCCGGCTCCCGGTGTACTTCGCGATGCTTCGGCAGCCGCAATTATGGCGTCAGCTCTTTATGAATTATCGTCCTGTTCCCGCGCTGAATATTATAAAGGATGGGCTGATAAGATTATGAAAAGTCTGGCAGGCCCTGATTACCGGGCCGTATCAGGAGAGAACGGGAACTTTATACTTATGCACTCAGTGGGCAGTATTCCTCATAATTCGGAAGTCGATGTCCCGTTGAATTATGCCGATTATTATTTTCTTGAAGCATTGAACAGGAAAAAGAACCTGGAACAAAAAGGAACATTGAATTGATTTTCAGTAGTTACGGATAGATATTTTTAAAATTAATGAAGATGATGTATGTCAGATTAACCTTATTACTGACTTTTTTTATCGGAGTCTGTCGGGCGCAGGAAATTATACCTTTCCCGAATCATTATGAGCTAACAGCCGGAAAGTTAACCATTCCCCGCACACTCACAATTTCTTCGTCTGATAGCGAATTTTCCGGGATAATTCCTGTATTCAGGCAATCTGCCCGTGATTTTTATTCCGTGAAGGTGGAACAAAAGGATGAAAACGGATTTATCCGGCTGATCAGAAATTCCGGAGAAAAAAATCATGAAGGGTACCGGTTGACAATTAAACCGGATGGAATAACGGTTGAAGCAGGATATGCGAACGGTTGCTTCTACGGATTGCAGACCGTTTTGCAACTGGCCGGTAATGCAGCTGCCGGAGGTTCGCTCCGTTGCGCTGTTATTGAGGATAGTCCCAGGTACGAATGGCGTGGTCTGATGCTTGACGAATCCAGGCATTTTCAGGGAATGACGGAAGTAAAAAGATTACTTGATTTTATGGCTTTGCAGAAACTCAATAAGTTTCACTGGCACCTTACAGATGCCCAGGGCTGGAGAATTGAAATTAAAAAATATCCTTTATTAACGGAGGTCGGGGGAAAGGGCGACCTTACCAATCCGAACGGTCCTGTACAATTTTATACACAGGAAGAAATAAAGGAGATTGTAAAATATGCCGGACAGCGGTTTATTGAGGTTATCCCGGAAATAGAGATGCCGGGTCATGCCACGGCTGCAGTAAAGTCTTATCCCGAATTCGGCGGAGGAGGCTCCGAACAGTGTCCCGACTTTACATTTAATCCCGGGGAAAAAGAGACTTACGGCTTTTTAACGGATATTCTGGATGAAATTATTACGCTGTTTCCTTCCCGGTATATACATATCGGCGGGGACGAAGTACACTTCGGAAACGAACACTGGAACGATATTGCCGGGGTGCATCAGCTTATGCAGGCACATCAGTTAAAGGATTTACCGGATGTTGAACATTATTTTCTGAACAGAATGGCCGATTCCCTCCGGGTAAGGGGGAAAATAGCTGTTGGCTGGGATGAGGTTGTTACGGCCGGCCTTCCGAAGTCCGGAACATTGGTTATGTGGTGGCGGCACGAAAAACCGCAGCAACTCGGGGAGGCGCTCACAAAAGGTTACGAAGTGGTTTTATGCCCGAGAATACCGCTTTATCTGGATTTTGTACAGTATAATTTGCACACTTACGGGCGTCGGTGGTCCGGTGGAGCTTTTGCCCCGATTGAAAGTGTCTATCGTTTCCCCGGCAAAGAGTTTACCGGCGGGATATCGGTCTCGTCTCCTTTGGTAAAAGGAATACAGGGAAATGTGTGGACAGAGAAGATTGCAACTCCGGAACGTTTGCAGTTTATGGTTTTCCCCCGCTTGTCGGCTTTGGCCGAAGCTGCATGGAGTGATGACGATGTGAAAAATTACGCCAGTTTCAATTTACGAATGAATAATATGATCTCCTTATATAAAAGAATGGGTCTGACCTTTTTTGATTACAGAAATCCGGAGAATACTCCGGAGATAAAAGACCCTGTAAAATGAACAATGGTCGTGGAATTTACAGATTTAAAATTTATACAAATGAAAAAGACATATATGCTTTTAACAGGAATCATTTTCCTCCTGAACTCGATGATTCTTTCAGCAAAAGAACCGCGGAAAGTTATCCTTTTTATGATTGACGGCCTGCACTGGGAAGCGCCTGCAAAACTGAATATGCCGGTATTAAACGGATTGATAAAGGAAGGTACCTATATTCAGAAATCGTATATGATTATTCCGCATCATCCTACGGTTGGCGATTACAGCAGTTATAACAGTTGTTCCTTCCCTAATCCGATGTTGCACGAAGGAACTGTTTTTATAAAGCCCGGAAACAAAATGATTCAGGAAATGGTCTCCCCAAAATACCAGACGGCTTTTGTTGTAAATACAAATGCATACAGTTCGGTGGGACGGGGATTCACCACTTGTATAATGGATCCTTTGATGACAGACGAACAGGTGGTCATTCAGGCCGAAGATTTACTTAAAACACAGGATATTCGTTTCATGCGGATACATCTTCAAACGCCTGGAATTATGGGCGTATCTGTTGCGATGAACAGTGCCGGCAAATCATATTCAAAAAATATATGGGGTACGGGTTCCCCTTATGTGAGTGCGATAGAAAATGCAGATAAATTGCTCGGAAAATTTATTGAATATTTGAAAACGTCGGGGAAATGGGAAAATACAGTTCTGATTGTTACCTCCGATCACGGGCAAAGCAATGTCGGCTGGCATCCGATGCTGGACGAAGACAGCTGGATGACTCCGCTGGTCTTTGTCGGTGACGGAATTGCACGTGGCCGCAGTCTTTCCTATTTCGAGCATACTGATTTGGCTCCCACCATTGCATGGCTGCTGGGGGTAAATGCACCGAATAACGATGGAGGGGCAGGCAAGGCCGTGAAGGAAATAACGGAAGAATGTGATGTTTCCGGATATAACCCTCCCCAATATATCAAAACCATTAATCAGCAGATCAGAACCTACAATATTTTGCATGCACGGATGGTTCTGGCGGCTGAGAAAGACAATTACATCTCCAATATTATTTCCTCGCTTGAAAATGAGAATTTAACGCCTGAACCCTTTTATCATCAGGACAGGATTACCGACTGGTATAAGGCAGGTTCGACAAAACACCTGATTGAGGCAAACGAGAAAGTGCTGGAGAAGATGCAGCAGGTACTGAATCAAAAATGAAAAATCAATGAAACGAATATTTTGTATACAAAAAGGGCTATCCATAGCTTCTGTCTCATTTTTAATGGTTTTTGTTTTATTCTTCTGTACAAAGAATTTATATGCTCAGGATGCAGAAGAAACAGCAAAGCAAAAGGCCTTTGAACAGGTTTTCGGGGATGCTGTTATTCTCGATTCGGCTATGGTGCAAAAGGTAAAAGCAGATGAGCCGGGTAAACGTCATTACCTAGACCGAGACAACGATGGAAAGCCCGATGAAGTATGGTTTATCGATATTGACCCGCGCCATACGGAAAAAAACCGTCCGGTGCTGGTAAAAGTAATTGACGAAGACGGGGATCTGGAAATGGGGAAGGAGCCGGACAGGGATGCAGATCTTTGGATCGCCGACTGGAACGCCGATGGCAAGGTCGATGCGGTAATCGATTATGAGGATGAAGACGGCGATCAGGATCTCGACCGGATGGGAATGTTTTTTTATGATGAAAAATATGGATTGCGTGCGTGGTGGATGATTGATGATGGCGATGATAACCTGCTCGATTATGATATCGATTATACGTATTACCAGCAACCTTGTCAGGATCATTCTCATTTCGGCGGAAATGAAAGCATTATTTCATTTTATTTTAATCCGGACAAAAAAATGTGGATTCCGTTTTGGGAAAATCCGTTCCTTTTTTACGATTCCAATAATGATGGTGACACAGAAGAAACGGTCCGGATTGAAGGGAAGGAATATATGGTACACTACCTTCGCTGGAGTTTTAATGTTGATCCGGTTGTGGGGACGCCCCGCGATTTTGATGTGTCAGTTTCAGCTTGCGGTCCCGGCTGGACCGGGAAAAAGGACCGGAACAGTGATTTCAGCTTACACCTGGGCAAAGAACAAACGGAAACTTTTATGATCAGGGGCTTTCCTACCGGCGCTGTTCTTAAACGTTCTGTTGCAAGAGCGTTTCTGCAGTCGGTAACATGGAGCCGTGTAATGATGACATGGGACGAAAACGATCTGAATATAGCCTTCAATGATCCTCATGACAAAATCGAACGGTGGGAAGGGGTTATTGCAGCTTCCTGTAAAGAACCGGGTTATTATATGCCGCAGATAGGAGGGCCTGATTGCGGTCCTTTCAACAAACGTTACGAACTGGTACTTAGCCCGACAGGCCCGAATGAATATTATTTTAATCCGGCTGACCACAGAGTGCATATTAAAAACAGCGACAGGACATGGATAAAGGTGGATTACGATAATGATTTAAAGGTCGATATGAATTATGTCTGGACTGACCGAAACAAGGATGGAATAACGGACCGTATCGATGTCGATGTGGACGGTGACGGTCAGCCGGATGATTCGTGGAATTTGGATGTATCCCGTGTAAAACCGGTAAAGTGGACCTCTGAGGCATTGAACAGCGTATGGTTACCGATTCTGAAAACTGAACCCTCCGACGAGTATTTTCTGGTTAAAGCCCTGACCGGAGCTCTTGAATCTGTAAAAAACGGGGCAGGAGAGGACCCTGTATGGAATATGCTTGAAAAGAGCATGCGCGGGGGAAACTTTACGGATGATATTGCTTCCCGCCTGGTTGATAGCGACGAAACAATGATGTATTATCTTTCTCTTGTAAGGGATCGCCAGATAGCTAAGCTCAAGGCGCAGAATTGCGGAAGTAAATCCTTCCGGAAGATATTTTCTGCCGCCCGCACCCAGGGCAATACAACGGACATGACGAAGGCTCTCAGGAAAGAATTCAAACTTAATATTCCTGAAGAAGATTATGCCGGCTGGACCGCCCGTTTACGGAAAAAGCCTGAAAAGCCGCACGTGGCATGGGACAATCTGTGGCTTCCGCCCAACTGGGGCTGGGAATCTGAAAAAGCTGCCTTCCGTTTTTATGAAGGTCATTTCGATTTGTTCGGTAAACGTATGGACACACTTATTTATCCGGGAATAGCCCACGGGAAGAGCTATCATCTTGATCAGAACGGTTGGGGAATGGATATCCTTCATGTGGGTAATACCAGTGGATGCGGAGGTCTGATTCTTTATGTGAATGGCATTGCATATCCGGTACGAATTGAGAATAAACCGGGAGATCCCACGTTTACCTGCCGTTTGTTAAATGAAAGTTCCGATAAGGTTACACTTGAATTTATAGCTGAAGGAGTAGGCCCCAAAGAAGCACCATATACGGTGAGAATACGTCCGTCGGCGCTGGCCGGAAGGTTCGATTCGCCGGTCGAGGTAGTCGTGAAAGGTGGCGCTCCGGGTGATAAAACAGAGTTGGGTATAGGTCTGGTCCGGTTGCCGGAAGAAACTTTTTTCTCCGATGAACATGCCGGAATCATGGGAACATGGGGCTTTCAACAGCCGGAGATTGGTTGGATAGGCATGGGTGTTATATTCCCGTCCAAACATTTTCTCCGTTTCGATGAGCAGAAAGAAGAGCATCGGGTTATATTACGGTGCAAGCCCGAAATTCCTCTTGTTTATTATATTCGGGGCGATTGGCTGAGAGGACATCAGTTCAGCTGTTGTCCGGTAGCAAAGGACTGGCAGGACACGCTGGAAGAAATGGCGAAGAAGATCACCGGGAAGTAATGTTTTGAGTTAAACATTTCCGTATTTTGAAGATTATATGCGTTGCCGCAGGTTCGGTTCCGATGATCGGATCGGTCAGGGAACCTGCCTGTGGCAACGTATAGTTACAAAGACTTTATTTTTTTGTTTCAATAATGTCGAATGGTTCAAACAATCCGTAATTCATGAAGAAATACGCAGAAACTGACGGACTTTTTTCAGGAGCATCTTTCCATGATCCGGGACCAAATATCCGGGTATCGCTTTCCCTGTAAAAAAATCCGAAAGGACTTTTTAAACTTCCGGTCACTTTTATGGTAATTTCATTTTCCCCGTTTCTGATAAAAGGGGTAATATCCAGTTCGTCAGGTTGCCATGCGATCATACCGGCAGATTTCGAATTCACGAATACTTCCGAAACAATGCCGTCCCATCGGTTCAGTTTTACCCGGTAAGTCATGCCATCGTTTTTTTCAATACTGAAATTTTCGGAATAGCCTACTTTGCCGGGATAAAAAGGCATTCCGTTTTTGCTCCATGATCCCAAAGTTCCGAAAGTTCCGCCGGTAATTCCAAAACCTTGTTTCAATGGTTCGACAAGAAAATCGCCCAAAAAGTAAACCGGCATTATTTCGGCCAGAATATTCATTCTTTGAGCTTTTAACGTCAGAATATTATCTCCGGGTTTCAGATACGGCCATAAGGAAAATTCATGAAAATTTCTGTCGGCCCAGTATACATCCGGAATTTTTTTAAGTTCATGTCCGTTAATATTTACTGTCCATAAACCGGAGCGTTCAACTACGGCCCGGACAGATTTCATTGCATCCGTACTCAGGTCGGGATTAATATGCAAATGATAACTGGCTTCAAATCCGGAACCTGCCTTGAACAAGGAATCAAGCTCCAGGTAATTTTTTTTGTACTGAATTTTGTGATTCCATGGATTCCCCTTTTCTATGCCGTTTTCAGTATACAGATTGTTCTGCGCCTTCATAAAATAAACATCTTTCAGATCTGATTCCGATGTTTTCAGATCGAGGTAACTTACCATCAACACGTTGTCCGACTCACGTTTAACAGTTACCGGACCATCACATTTTACAATTTTTCCCATCCCGGAAGCCGGAGCGGGTTCCAAACCAGCCGGTTGCCGGTCGGTTATTCCGAGCAAAATGCTTCCAACCGGATCGAGACTGATATGAAACGATACCTTCCCGTTTTCAGACTTTGCCGGAAATTCATACTTTTTACCCGTAACCAAATCGAACATGGTAACATAATTCCCGTCAACTGTAACCTCAGCTTCCGCTTTCTTCCGGTCATTTGAATTAACCACAAAGAGCAACTGTCCGTCGTTAAGTATCCTGCGCTGATGATATAACATGCCGTTGCGGGTTTCATCTTTCATTGTAAAATCGTCATGAACCAGTAGTTGCAGCGCTTTTGTATCATTCAGCCGTTCTGCATAAAACCAGTTTTTTTCTGATTTTGCTGCCAGTTTGTTCACCAGATCCGACTTTTTCCCGTCTATCAGGGAAATCTCTTTTCTGAATGATAAAACCTTGCCCCCGTTCTCCAGATATTTTTTCAGCATATCGTAAGTCGAACGGTCAATATTTTCCATTTCCACAGGTATTACCACCAGATTGTAATCGCGCTGACCGATCCTGAGTTGATTTCCATTCACACTACCCAGCACTTTCATTACGTATTCCGATCCCAGATCGTATTCCAGTTGGAGTTGTTCCATCCGGTATACAAAATTTACAAAGTGATAGTGGATGGTATCGATTTCCGGATTTTTTTCCTTCCGTGAAAAATACATCCATGCCGAAGTATTTGGCTGAAGCAGAAGTGTTTTGTTGATTTGCTGTCCCGATGACATTGCCATACAGACACGTCCGATGTAATTGCCCAGCAATTTATATTGCGCCCACCAGGGTTCATGGTAGGAAAAAGAAGGAGGGAAATCGAACTTGCGGATGCCGTTGAGTGAATAATACGACAAATGCTGATTGACGAAATTAACTCCCGTTACGCACTCCCAGTCGACAAAACGTTTTTGGTTTTCGAAGTTCAGTTCCCAACCGCCGCCGCCGTATGTCTCGCTTAAAGTTCGAACTCTTCCGGCCTGATTGGCTACACTTCTCAATTCACGTACAGCACGGTCATTTCCGAATTGTCCTCCCAGTCCGAGCGTATCATAACGATTTCCAAGCATGTCGACGCCTGGTTGCTGATGCCACATATATATGGCTGACTCGTCGCAAATATGTGTAGGTTCCGGCCAGCCATGTTCCCAGTAATGGCCGGTCCATTTCAAACCCTTTTCTTCGCAATATTTACTTAATGGTTTTGCCCAGCGATCGACAAACAGTTCAAGCAAAACTTCGTAATAATCGTGACGGACTTTTTTCCAGTTACCCGTTTCCCCGATTAACGAAAGCAGATGAGTCCGGAGGTCGTATCCCCAGCGTTTCCGGAACACATTCCATAAATCAGGAGTCCAGCGAATAAGCGATCCCCTTGCCATAGAAGCATCCAGGTTCGGCTCATCCGAGAAACTTCCGGATAACGTTTTTCCAAAGTCGGCTATATTTCTTTCATATCCACGGGTCATGGTAATATCAATGAATTTTTCGGTTACTCCTTTATAAAGCAAATCGACATACGAAAATCCGCCGTACCAAAGCGATTTTTGCGGGTATGTTTTACGGAATACATAGTAAGTTCCTTTTTTCCCTCTTTCCTGATCAGCAGAAGCCGTTATATCCGTGTATCCGGTTCCTGTCTTTTTCAGGATTACTTCTATCGTATCAGACATCTGAATATTTAAACTACTCAGTGTATCTATAACCAGACCGGTTCCGTGTTTGTACGAATCAGGCATTTCTGCAGGTACATGCCCGCCTGCAAAGCCGGAAGGATATGAGTTTTCGTCGTAAATCCATACTTTCATGCCAAGTTCTTTCCCTTTTTGTACCGTATAGTCAAATAGGTGAAACCAGTCGTCGGACAGATATTCGGTTAACAAACCGGGACGTGGATGTACAAAAACGCCACCGATTCCGGCTTTTTTTAATTCCTTCATTTCAAAATCGATTCCTTCTTCGGTAATCTGTTCGTTCCAGTCCCATAAAGGTGCGCTCCGGTATTCCGAAGGCGGATCGGTAAATAACTTTTTGAATTCGGAATAGCATTGAATACCTTCAGAACCAGGATTTCGGGTACAACCAAAAGTTGCAGTCAGTAACAGAATCGGAATACCAAGGTACAGTATAAAATATTTTTTCATGGACATATATTATTCAAATCAAAAGAATGTATAACTATCATATTAGTATATAATTCTACTTTAACAGCTTTAGAAAGTAGACCAGTTTTTCTGATTTTTTACCCCGGCCCCAAGGGGAGAAATCAGAAAAATCGATCCGGTTCCCCTCGGGGTTTAGGGTAAAACGGATGGATTTTTCGATTTTCAAAGAATCTGTTAAAGTAGAAATAATATTCTGCTATATTGAAGCTTTACAGATAATTACAAGTATTAAAACTACTTCTCCGGCAACAACTTTTGGCATATATACCCAACTGGCAATATCTAATCCACAGACAGACTTACAACTTTTACTGGTCCCATAAGTCCTGATGGCAGCAAGGGCGAGTTAGCCTGATAAAATGCCTGTGTTGTATAAGTAACCGGAGTCTTTGTTTCAGGTTGCTGATCTCCAATAAGCCGGTTTACCCACAAGTTAGTTACTTTTACTTCCAGTTTATTCTCTCCCTGTTTAAGTTGCTCTGTTACATTTATACGGAAAGGACTTTTCCATAGAATTCCTAATGATGTACCATTAAGGACTACTTCAGCAAGGTTCTGAACATCTCCGAGATCAAGCCATATTTGTGAACCCTCCTTGAACCAGTCGACAGGTGCCTGAATTGTTTTTATGTAGGTTCCCGTTCCAGAGAAATATTTTACCCCCGGATTTGAGTTTTCACTCCAGGAAGTCAGTTGATCCAGGGCAATCTGTTCAGGTGCTCCACGGTTGGGTTGGAAACTTAGATTCCAGACACCATCTATAACCGCAAGTTGTGTTTCGACCGCATTCGTCAATTTAAGTGATGATGATTTAGCCTTCTTACGAAAAACAACGAACACTGCATCGTTCGATTCCAGCTTCAAAGGTACAGTTGTAAGCTCTCCTGAAATACGATAAGAAACATTTTCCATGATGCCGGTATCAGGATGCCATATCTCAGCTGTTTTTCCCTTGACCCGAAAAGTTGTTTCTACCTCTTTAACTGAGTCACTTCGGTTGTTAACCCAGTAAATATCAATATCATCCAGCTTGCGATGAACAAATAAAAGTTCGGTATCACTCTGTGGCTTCGTGTACTCAAAATCGGGTAGAATCTGTAATGAAGTAAGCACTTCGGCAATTGTAAGTCCACAATATACTTTTCCTTTCCCAACAATATTTTCGCCTTTTTGGTTTGCCCATAGCCGGTCGGCAATGGTTTTGAATTCAGGTCCATCGTCACTCAGCCCAGGAGCCCCAACAGGTTTTTCACCAACGACAACAGCACCGGCTTCAACTAATTGATTGATCTTGCGTAATACAGATAACGACATATACCTGGCATTCGGATCAAGAGCAAGTAAACGATAGCTCATTCCACTTGGTGTTACTATTTGTTTTTGCTGATTCACAGACAAAATATTTACCAGTATGTCTGCATTCACAAAATCGTAGTTATAACTTGCCGGAATATCAGGCAATTTATTTTTAAAAAGAGAGGTAATATTATTGTCTTCGCCATAAAAATAAGCCACATCTGCCACAAATTTTCCTTGCTGAAGCATGTACGAACTACGTGATAAATAGTTTATCCACGGCTTGGCTTGTTCGGCCCAGGTTTCGTTTCGGGTGAACCATTGACCATAGGGGCCAAGACCAAGGCCCGGCGTTTTGTCGAACACCGGCTGATGTACCGAACAATGTATAACAAAACGGTTTAAGCCACAGGACAATTCCATGTCGGCAGTGGGTTTTAACGATTCAGGGCACCAGCCCCAGCCACTAAAATTTGCAATTCCATTGGTGGTCAACGATTCGGCAGCAACCAGGTTTTGCCCGTAAATATGGGCTACCGACGCTGATTCACGGACATCGGCTTTATATACTGTTTTGATAGATTTATCATCGGTATTTTTGGGAGTCCAGGTAGCACTCATCGGGATGTCGGCTGTACGTTTGATCTCCATACCGTCGGCAATTAATACACGGTCGCCTTCGTGCGATTCGGTGTAGCGGCCCATGCCCCGTTCATGAAGCAGGGTGGTTAACTGGTCATAGTGATTTTCGGCGATCAGCTCTGAAATTGTTTGTCGGAAATCCCACAGAAAACGATCGCTTGCTGCGGCACTCTTCACTATATGACCGGTAAGTGCAGGTAACCATGAAATCAAATCATAGCCACGGCGTTTTTTGAACTCTTCCATCATATTATCAGTCCAGTTCAGAGTGCCTGCCTCCCAACTATCGGTTATCATATACTGAAGCCCCCGCTTGCCCATCATACCTCCAGTTGCATCTTTATACTGATCTAGGTAATTCTCGAAATAAGCTTTGACATGTTCTCTACTGAGTTTATCTACTTCAAGCCCGGTACCTTCAGGTGAAGCCGGATGATTCTTTTTGCCGGTTAATGAGTATCCTACACGCAAAATAGCCCAACGACCTTCAGGAGGAGTCCAGTCAAGAGTTCCATCAGGATGCAGTTTTGCTGTCAAATCAATAACATCATCGGGGCTAATCGCATACGAATCGGAGACCGAAGATGTTCCTAGTTCATATAAATCAGGAGCTGTTGCAAATCCGGCCTTGTCTTCAAAACGATTCACTTGAGCAGAAGTGTGAAGTACAAGTTCAGCTACCTGTATACCCATTGCGTTGGTATTTGTTTGTCCGTTAGCCGGCAGCGGCGACATCAGAAATGTAAGCCGAAAGAAACGGGCTTTAACCGGCGTAAATGTAACTGTTGTTTGCGGTGCTCTGTCTTTTGCAAACTTCAGCACTTCTTTAAACTGACGACCATCATCACTAGCCTCAAGCATACGTTCGCTAGTGCATCCCTGATCTTTAGCAGCCACAGTAACCGACTGAATTGAAACTGGTTGTGAAAATTGATATTGTATCCACGATTTTTCGTGACTGGAACCTTCTGGCAAGAATGTTGTTTTTGCCAGATCTCCGTCAATGAGCAAATCCAGGTTAATGGGTCCTCTACTGGAAGTAACATTCGGGTGCAACTCTTCCATCGAAATATCATCTTCGGGTACACGATATGCAACGACAGCAGCATCAGCATAAAATTCAGGAACAGGCTCTGATCCCTCAACCCGATTAACGCCAATATTCTTAAAATTACCTGTAGCGGATATTGGTTTTGGAACAGTATCTTTAAAAAGCTGCCCCCCATTAATTTGAATCTCGCTCCAAACAAATTTTTTCATTGCACCTGCAGGTGTTACCCACGGGCCACCGCTTTCGCTCCATCCGGGTGACCCTGCAATAGCCATTTCAAGGTTCAGCGAGTCGGCAAGTTTCGTTGCATATAAAAAAGCATCTTTCCATTCAGGAGTCATATAAACCAGTCGCTTTTGAACAATTTGGGGAGTCTTTAATTTTGCATCGAAATTTTGGAAACCGCCAATACCTACTCGTTTCATCCATTCCAGATCGGCTTTTATTCCTTCTTTCGTAATATTTCCATTCATCCAATGCCACCAAACACGAGGCTTGGCACTTTCCGGAGGGTTTAAAAATCCATTTTCAAGATTTACTGATGTTTCTGATGACAGGCCATTACATCTTGTAAAAATTACAACGACTGAAAAAACCAATAATATAATCAATATTCCAAATCGCTTTCGGTTGTCATAAAAGTGTTCTTTCCTAATCATTTTTTTAAGTTTAGAATTACTACGACTAATTATTTAAATCTATTTTTTTATTTGCATCAACGAACAACGCAGCTATTTTTCTTTGGTGAACATTATCACTTTGCGCATAAACACCCATCCTTTTAACAAAACCTTTATACATTGAAAGTGCCGCTTTTTCATAAAATTTAATTATACCCTCTTTACGATCATGAGTGATAATCCGATAATAACCGGGACCTGCATCCATTGTTACACGTACACGATAGTCCTCAAATGATTTCAAAGCAACAGTAATAAATTCTTTATCATATGTCGCCTCCGGTTGATTCGATAAAAGTTTGTCCATTACTGAAAGAATGGCAAAAGGCCTTTTTAATGTGTCCGGCAACTCTGCAATTGATTCTGATGCTTTGGGCTGTATAAGAGCAGGAAACGAAGGGTATTCTGCGGTTTTAGTTTCAACAGGCCATCCACCCTTTGTCACTATTCCAATATTAGCCACCATGGGAAGATCATCGTAGTTAAGCAGAATTTCATTTGAAGAAACAACTTTTATTGATTTGCCATTTACTTTAACAGAAGAAATGGAAGGCCCGCCATTACGACATGAAAGAAATAATTTTTTCATACCGAAACGTACCGGTTGTTTCTGAGTATACTGATTTATTGCTGCAGGAACCCGTGGACGGAGAACCAGGCCACAGGCCCGGTATTCGTAATCGAACAATCCCCGGACGGTTGCAGCCGGTATTGCAAAATTATCGACCATGACAGCTACACCACCTTCCCTGAATTTACCGGTATCTGACCATGGATTTTTTGTGTTTTCACCACATTGAGACCAGGGGGCATCCATTCGGAAATCCTTTGCCCACTTCATAGCCCGGAAGGCCGAACGCCGGATATCTTCAAACTTCCCGAGACGGTAATACATTAAAATAGCCCGTCCCTCCACCGTTCCCCATGCGCCGCCGTTAACCCAGTCCCCATAAGTCCAGAAACCCTTTATCCGGGGGCCGGTTGTACATCCCCAGCTCTGGTACGTATCGTCGAGTCCGGGTGCGTTGGTTAACAGAAAATCGAAAGGACGGATTTCCGGGAACGCGGCGATTTGCCTGTAAATATTTTCTGATGTCTGATCATCGGCAACACGAAGCGCCACCGCATCGGCATTAGCTACTCCCTCGAGATATCCATAATGTTCCTGTCCCAGTACACCATGCATCGTACCATCAGGTTCAATAGATTTTACAAAATAACCGGCAGGGGTAAGCAGTTTGGACAGCGATTCGCGTGTAATTTTTTGTCTGTTTCGATATTCTGTAAGTTTTTCGTTGTCGCCTGTCAACTTATATAATTCAACCATGCGGTCTAATGCAGCCAAATAAGTAATTGACAGACCAGCCAGATACCCTTTTCCGAAAGTACCGTCGGGCATTTTAACGCCGCCATAGCTCGGTGCAAGAAGGTTACATGCAGGGCCGACAAGAAAAAGATTATTCTTCGGATCGCGGGTTCTTTCGATAGAGTTACAGGCACGTTCCATCCGGGGCAGGTAATGTTTTATTGACTGTAAATCGCGGCTAGCCAAAAGTATTTCAGCCTCCATAACAATCCCGGCAGCGGTAGCTTCGTAAAACCAGTCGTGCATATTTACATCTCCGTCGCCCTGTTTGTAAATTATTTTTCCAGGAGCCCCGGTATCGCCAAGGCAACCATCGGGAGCCACCAGTTCCGAGAGTTTGTTGGGTGTACCATCGCCCCATAAACCTTTGCGCTTGCCGTCACCCTGATTATCCCAGAAAAGATCCCATGACCGTTGCAACAACGAAATCCATGGTTCCTGAAGAAAAGGGGTTGCGGCATACGAAAAGCCGTATCCGTTTTGTATCCACCAGCCGTTCCATCCGGCTCCTTCACTAAAGGTATCCCACTCTGGTTTATACAGCATAGAGAGATTCGGAACAACGGGATTCGGATGCAAGAATGCAAACGATTCGTCGATTAATTTCAGATATTCAATATCGCCGGAACCGGAACAAAATTCGCCATTATAATGATCTTGTTTTTCAGGTATTTCACCAAAAGCCATAAACTGAAAAAGCAGTAGGATAAATGTTAGTTTTTTCATCAGGCAATTTATATTTTACAGTTATTTTTTATCAGGAAACCATCCTCTAAGGAATTGTTCCATTGTTCCGTTATAGGAAGCTCCGGCCGAAAATTCCGTTCCCCTTTGGTTACCCCATGAATAAGTAAAAATCAGCTTCCCTTTGTATTCACAAAAATCGATATCCGAATTGTTGCAGTCTTCGGCAGTGGCAATTCTCTGTACCAGATTTTCAGGCAATTTTTTGTTGGAAATAATCCGGTCATCTGCGGAAGCTTTTAAAACCGGATTCAACGGGCTTGGTTCCCAGTTAATTAAATCTTTCGAACGTACGACCCTGGCTTCAAATCCATCGTGAACTTCCAAATAAAAGTCGTAATAATATCCGTCGAGATAACGTAAACAATGCGGGGCCGTGTAGCGATCCTTTGCATAATTATGATCCGGGCTCAATAAATTCCATGTAATCAAATCGTCGGAGGTTGCAAAAAGTGCAGTGAAACACACGCCTGCTATTTCGACCGGTTTACCGACTTCGTACATTAAGACAAATTTATCCCCGGCCTTTGTAAGCGAAGTATTGAATAAGGTATAGCCGGGTAAATCAAAGACCTGTCTTTTATGCCAGTTTTCCATATCAGACGATGAAAATATACAGATTCGATGCCCGGACATCGAATCAACTCCGGTCGCATAAACGGTGTCGTTATAAACATAGGCACTTCCCATGTGAAACCCTTTGGCAAAAGGTTTGGTCGTTTCGCCTGTTTCGCGGTCAACAAACCGGAAATAAGAATCGCCGGTATGATTATTCCAGTAATTCGCCCTTACATATTCAAAACGGTAAACCTTGTTTTTAAATACAACAGGTGTTGTTTCAACAAGATCGCAATCAACAGTTCCGGTTTTTACAATCAGGGGACGCCCATCTGCATCAACAGGCGGCCGGCTGGTTGAACATGCAAAATTCGTTATAACCAGAATAATAGATAAGATAATTAATTCACCGGATTTCATCTGTTTGTATTTTAAAATTAATATTTTCAATTATTTCAGCAAATAAACTGTTCCCTTTCCAACTCGCATGATTTGCTTACTCTTCTTTTCTGAATTATTTTTCCAACATAAGTTTCACTGAGTCATCCATTGACCGGGATACGTTCAATTCTTTAGTTGCCTCCCAGTAACTGGTATTTTGCTCCATCAATACCTGTGTTGAAACTATCCAGCTTTGAATCCATCCGGTGAGAGTTGACCAGGCTCCCCATCCCTGATCAGCATTAGAAGCCCAATAATCCCATCGCTTGTAGTCGAATGCTCTGAACCATGCTCCGTCCAAATCGGCATGTTTGCCACTATTTACCTGAATGCGGGTTAGAAAATCCGACATTTTTTTAACTGCTTCTATATATTTTTGATTTTGAGTAGCCTGTGCCGCCTCGTTTAGCGCGAAAAATGCAAAATTGGTAGTATATAACATATCGGCAACCGGATCGCCATTATTAAAAATCAACGGAGCTTCAGATACTCCATACTTTTCGTTAGATGGTGTTTTTCCGTAAGCCCCTTTCCCAGCACCCAGTTCTTCACGTATAGCTCCACATTCTTGCTGATTTTCAAGCAATCTTGTAACGACCTTATCCAGCCATACCCGATGTTCTTCTGTGTCTTCAACACGCACCAACCATGCAAGAGGAAGAATCATCCTGGCTCGCTCCTGTTGAATTCCGTTGGTCCACCTCCAATTATCAGGATAAGCTTCCATAGTTAATCTTATAGCGGTTTTTGCTTTATCGAGAAGTGGCTGATAGCCGGTTTTATCGTACAGCCACAAATAACAAGCCCACATCCATGATTCGTAATGAGGCTGAATGTGCCGGAGTTCTTCCCTTCCACTTAATTCTTTCCAACCCGATTTTAGTATTACATCCTGAGTCAACGAACCGCCTTTGGAATAGAAACCATTTTTACTGCTGACACGAAAATTAGCAAGTATATTTTCCACAATTTCTTTACTCCATTTATCGGTCTTTAAAAATGATGATGCTCCTATTAATCCTAACACACATCTGGCATTATCGTCGGCATAAAAAACGTGTGGATGTGTATACGACCACCCCAGTAAACCATAAGCTGAGCTATTTTTATCGGCACGAGGCCCCTCCCTAAAATTAGATTTGGTAAAAATGAAGTCCATCAGATTTTCGGAAACAATACAATGATTCGGATTGCCGAGATATTTCCCGGCAGAAGCCAGGGCAAAAGCAGCTTCTCCCTGAACATCACAGCGCAACCAGTAGCGGTAATCCTGTGTACCATCATAATAAATATTGGAAGCATGCCCCTCCAAAATCCCCATAGAACCATCTCCGTTTGGATACGATTGCGGTACAGAAGGAGCAACCGGCATTGAACCATTACTTTGGTTTCGAAGCCACATCTCTTTCCATTCAGGGTGGATAAAAAACCTTCCTTTATAAAACCAGTCAACACCTTTTTCAATCATACGTTTTTTTGAATCCTCAGGCAACGTTTGACTTGCCGAATACATGGGGACAACATCAGAAGGCCACTGTTCTTTAAACGTATAATTTTCATCATTGATTAACCATGAGACAATGTATTTCCAGATTGTTGCCCATGATTGACCAGGTCCATATCTACCTGTTTTAAAATTACTTAATTTGGTTAAGGCAACCATAAAGTTTTCATTCTGAAGCAAAAGGGGAAAAGATTTAACATCATCGATTCCATATTCGGCTTTATCAAATCCTGCGACTTTCGCTAACACAATCAGTGGATTTTTTGCATCAGTTTTTAAAGTATAACAGTCATTAATACCGATAATGTCCATTGGCTTCAACCCTGTGCCAAAGGCGTCGGTAGTTATAACACCTCTTTCAAGTTTTGCATGAAAAATATCATCCGAAATATTTATCCCCGGAAACGATGCAGGATATTCAATATATAACCTCAACCCCTTTTCTTTTGCCTGATTAAAGAGCTCAGTACTAATTTCCACGGATGTTTTAGGATATGAATCGCTTACAATAATAACGCCTGATTCCCGAGGAGCTAGTGCAACAGCATCTTCAGGGGAATTTACTCTTTTTATTGTGAAGCCTTCATTCTGTAGAAGTTGAAAAAGGTCATTATCCTGTTGTCCGCAAAAAACAATTTGATGTTCCGGTTTACATCGACATGTTATTACAAACAATGAAAAGACAACAGCATATACAAGAAACAGATTTTTCATGGTTAGGTTTAGCTTTTATATTCTACAAAATTATGAAACACAACCGGTTTGTTTCACCAGGTCACAATCAACAGTTCCGGTTTTTACGATCAGGGGACGCCCATCTGCATCAACAGGCGGCCGGCTGGTTGAACATGCAAAATTTATTGTGCTTACAATAACAAGCAAGACTATTAATTTACTGATTTCCATTTATCTTTATTTTATACTTCATACTTCATCATCTTATTTTCGGTTTAAAACCATCAGGCAGAAACAAATCTGCCCCGTTTAATCTTCAACAACCGGAACCTGCAACCGGTGATGCTTTCTACCGTCAGCTTCATACGTAGTAAAAAGCACTAGTCGACCTCCACTGTTTTTATTCCTTTCGTTACACCTTTTTCATTAAATGAATCAATCGTAAAATAATAGTTCCGGAGTTTGTTTAAACTTCGTATAGTGAGTGAATCTGAGCCAAGTACCTGGTAATTGTGATAGAGTTTATCTGCCTGTATTCCATAACGAATATTGTAGCCAACGGCATCCGGATTCTTGTCCCATTTCAGTTTTACCTCACGTCGGTCGGTTTGAGTACGAATAACGGTAAATTTCTTAACTAATGAAGGCCGTTTATTGTGTCCGTTCCCGAAAATACGCAGTCCGGCCAATGCAAACGTTCCGTCAGGAAAATAGTAATTGGTAAGTCTGACATAACGAGCCTCTGCAGGAACGGCAAGCGTGATAAAATCATGGGGTGCATCTGCCTTATTTTGCGATTTGTCAACAATAGTTTTCCATGATTTATTGTCGTTCGAGTACTCCAGCAGGTATTGGTAATATATTTTGGAATCCCGGCCATACAGGTGCATTTCGTTTTCGGCAAAATTTACTTGCACAGCCTTTATCGTGCACTGTTTCAGCAAATCGATGGTTAGCCATTCTCCTTTATTTCCGGTTTGTGCGCTCCAGTAGGTCCGGATTTCTTCGTCAGTAGCATCGCTTTTCGGATGGCCGGCTAATTCAGAAGACACTTCAACCGGTTTGTGATATGAAAGCAACATCCACTGTGGAAATAATTCATCCGGACTTTCAACTTTTTTACGGGGGACAGTGAATGGAAAATCCCCGAAATAAGTATCGGTATATAAAATTCCATCCTTGTCAAAAAACATGGGGAACAAGCCCAGACGACGCTCTGCTCCACTCTTCTGAGAAATACTCATGGTCGAAATATGCCAGTAATTTCCGTATTTATCCTGAAAAGTGCTGCTATGACCGGCACCGGCAATAAAACCTTCGGGTTTTGATGAGCAGGGATTATCCGGAGCCGGTTTAAATGGGCCAAGCGGTTTGTCTGAAACATAAACTCCGTCGCAATAACTTTTAAATTCAGTGCCCGGCGTGGCATACTGAAGATAGTATTTTCCATCGTATTTTGTCATCCATGCCCCTTCGATATAGGTGCTTTCGGTTCGGTTATTATAATCTCCCCGTTGTTCCCATCCGTAAGTCTCCATATTACTATTGAAGCAATCGACAGGAGTTCCGATGGGGTTAAGGCTTACTGTATCCAGTTCAACTGCATAAATCGGTTTCGTATTGGAGCCACCATAGTAAAAATACAAACGGCCATCATCATCAAGAAACAAATCAGGATCGACCATTCCAATAGGGAATGAAGAATTGGCAATTTCCCATTTACCGGTTTTGGGATCTGACGTCTTATAAATGGTAAGCGGACTTTTCCCTGATGCCATAAAATATACCCTATCGCCAATCACGACGGCAGTAGGCGCATAATCTTCTAACGGAAGATCGGCGGTAGTAATTAAATCCCAGTTGATTAAATCAACGGAATGCCAGTATCCGCCGGACTTTGAAGCGAACAAATAATATTCTCCTTTGTACACAATCATCGTAGGATCGGCAGCTTCGCGCCGCGAAGGATCATTCAGGCAAAACCTGTAACTCAGATTCAATGGGTTACAAATCGTATTTTGTTTTAAACAGGCCATATCCGGAGCAGACTGAGCAAACATGTTACCTACCAGTAAAAGGCATAAAATACTTAGGTTTACTTTATTCATGATATGACATCGATTTTTTGAGATAATACACTATCTCATTTTTATTAACTACAAGGGCCGTAATTCCTTATCCTGATCTGTTTACTGCACATTCAAAAGGCCTTCCAGTTGTGTATCAGCTGCATTCCGGGCAATGTAAACGTTGAAATCTCCGGGTTCAACCACAAATTTCAAATCCCTGTTCCACAGACCGAAACTCCGGTAAGGCAAGGTCAGCACCACCTGTTTACTTTCACCCGGTTCGAGCGTTACTCTTTGGAAAGCCTTTAACTCCCTGATTGGCCGGACTACTGATGCTTTTTCGTCGTGCAGGTATAACTGTACAACCTCGTCACCTTTCGGTTTTCCCGTGTTTTTCACCGTTACTTTCACCTCTGCAGTGCCGTCTTTTTCCACTTTTTCAGGCAAAATCAGATTTGAATATTCAAATGAAGTATAGCTTAACCCGAAGCCGAAAGGGAACATGGGCAATCCGTCGTCGTCGCTGTATTTATAGCTTCTTCCTGAAGGTTTTACACAGTAATAAATCGGTAATTGTCCGGCATGACGGGCCCAGGTAAATGGCAGGCGGCCGCCCGGATTATTGTCGCCGAACAAGGTTTCGGCAATAGCGATAGCCCCTTGTTCTCCGGGGTACCATGCTTCCAGAACCGCGTCAACTTTATCAATCCAGTTCCGCACATCGATAGTTGCCCCGTTTTGCAGTACCACAATCGTTTTCACTCCGCTGTCTGCAAGTTCGTTAATCATTTTTTCCTGATCGATGTTAATGGTAATTTCGTCGGCCCCTTTTACAATGGTCGCATTTTTAAGGCTTTGCGCTGCTTTCACGGTTTGTGACGGCAAGGTTAGTATACTCCGGTCGAGATGTTCACCTTCGTATATTGCACCGAAATAAATAACTGCATCACAGGTTTTTGCAAGAGATGCCACGTCTTGTCCGGGCTGGTGAAGAATTACTTCTGCTTTTCCTTTCAAACGTTCCGTTAATGCCTGAAACGGCGTTGGTGCTCCTGCACCTTTCCATCCTCCGGAAGGACCGGCGTAGTCGCCCAGGCTAAGGATATTTGCAGCCGGTCCGAACAATCCGATCCGTTTGATTTTTTTATCAGACAACGGAAGTGCGTTATCCTTGTTTTTAAGTAAAGTCATTACTTCGCGTGCAGCTTCCAGTGCGAGTTGCCGGTGTTCTTTGCAACGTACGATCTGATCGGCCTTTTCAGGATCGACATACGGGTTCTCGAACAAACCCAGTTCAAATTTGCAGGTTAATACAAACCGGACTGACTCATCAATCTGTTTTTCGGAAACTTTTCCGTTTTTGACCATCGACAGTAAATCGCCCTTCCCGTAAGGCAGTTCCACATTTAATCCTGCCATCTGGCACTGAGCCTGGGCTTCTTCGTAGGTGTCGGCCATTTTATGAATGCTGTAAACACCGGTTACCCCGCTGTAATCGGAAACGGTAAAACCTTTGAACCCCCATTCTTTACGCAGAATATCTTTCAGTAAATAACTGTTTGAAGTACACGGAATTCCGTCTATCGAGTTATAGGCAGTCATAATTGACCTTGCACCACCTTCCTGTATACATGCCCTGAAAGGTTCCAAATATGTTTCACGCAACACCCGCCATGAATTATTCGATGCATAAGAGTCATGCCCGCCATCTCCGTAATTATCTGCAAAATGTTTAGGAGTAGCAATTACGCCGCCCTGCTCAAGCGCTTTTGTATAAGTAACCCCCATCCGTGAAGAAAGGAACACATCCTCTCCGTACGTTTCCTCGGTTCTTCCCCAGCGGGGATCCCTTGAGATATTAACGACAGGGGCTAAAACCTGGCGGACACCCACCGCCCTTAATTCTTTTACAACAGCCTGTCCGATATGTGAATACATGTTTTCGTCGAACGATGCGGCCATTGCAATACTCTGCGGAAAACAGGTGGCATTTCCCCACTGTGCCCCGTGCAGTGCTTCGCCATGTTCGAGTGCCGGAATTCCCCACCGGCTTGCCTCAATCGATTTCCGGATATCATTATTAATTGCCTCGGCGCATTTGTCCGGAGGAATCGTGTCGGTGGTCTCCCGGTGCATAAAATGGGCTATATTTCGTGTATGTCCGACCCGGAAATCCCGTTCATAGTAATGCTTCATGTAAAACATATTGCACAGAAGCTGAGATACTTTTTCTTCCAGAGTCATCCTTCCGATCAGGTCATCAACCCTTTTTTCGACCGGAAGACCGGGATTTTGATACGGGTATTTTTTTTGTCCGTATAAAGCAGGGATACAAACAGTCAGAAGTGTAAAAAAAATATAAAACCTGAGCAGAATTTTTCCTTTCTGATTTCCTTCAGTAGTTGTAATATGGTTCATGTTGGTTTAAAAAATGTTTATGATTCAATTATTTATATAGACTTTGCTTACCGGTTTATCAAGCTGCAATTCCACAATAATATCTGTCTGTTCTGTTTTTTGATCCGGTATTCTGATCTCTATCCCTTTCTCTGTTTGTTTAAATGTAACATCACCTCCGGTAATTACTTTGGCCGATACAATTTTTTCGTTTAGTGCAGGCAAATTCAGCCCGGAGGTTGATGAATCCAGCAGGTGCAGATACACTTTATTCCCTTTGTAGGTGAATCCGCCCCATGTTCCGTTAACAAACGGTCCGCCCCGCGTTCCGTAAATGGTATACCCGTATTTTCTGAGCCATTTCCCTATTTTTCCCAATACTTCAACCTGATCGGACGGAATTTCACCGGTTGGCATAGGACCGACATTCAGTAAAAAATTTCCATCACCGGTAGCACAGTTAATCAGCATTTTCAGGCATTCTTCATAACTCCGTGTTGTACAGTCGGGCCGGTATGACCATCCGCCCCTGTCGGCACAATTGTTTATAGTGACGCATGATTCCCATGCCCGGCCGTACTGGTATTTGCCAATTGTTTGTTCCGGCGTGTCAAAGTCGCCGTCAACAAGCTTTTGCAGTTCCGGCGACGGAGAATCTTCTGTCTTCTTAATGAATTTGGCCGCCCTGTTATTGACCAGTAAATTTTTTGATTGAAGCGAATACATAATGTCAAACAGCCTGTTAAACGTATAATCGTTCCAGTTGCCAGCCACGTGATCGAACCATACGATATCGACTTTACCATAATTGGTTAAGAGTTCCCTTATTTGCGATTCATAATAATTATCGTATTTCGAGTTGTCGCCTTCGAGGTAATCGGGCTGGGTCCAGTCCCGTGTTGAATAATACCATCCCAGTTTCAGTCCGTATTTATGTGCGCTGTTTGCAATTTCTTTACAGATGTCGCGTTTAAAGGGTGTATTCGCGATGGTGTAATCCGTCAGTTTTGATGGCCATAAACAAAATCCATCGTGATGCTTGGTAACAAAGACCACATATTTAAAACCTGCGTCCCTGGCCATTTTCATCCATTGGTCGGCATTAAATTTTTCAGGATCGAAATTTTTATACAATTGGTCGTACTTTTCAGCCGGAACTGATTCAAATCCATGAAAATCATGCGGGTGACCGATCCGTGACCAGCTGATTTCCGTGCCGCTTAAACTTGCTGGTCCCCAATGTATAAAAAGTCCGAATTTAGCATCACGCCACCATTGAAGCCGCTCGCTGTCGCCGGTAGAAGCTGGTACTGTTGACATATTCTGGGCGTAACCTGCCACACAAAAAAACAGGTACAAAATGACTGTTTTTATCTTTTTTATATTCATATACAGCAAGAATTTAAAATCCGGATTAATGGCATATTTCATGTATGATCCGGTATGCTTCGGCCTGCTCTTCAGCCGATTGCGAATAAGTTACGACCAGTAGACGCATTCCTGGTTTCCATAATTCGCGGGTCGTTTTATCGACCACCGAAGTGTCGCCAACCATCCGGGCATTTAAAATAATCCCGGTGTTTACCAACGAATCGACAAACGGAGATGCTGGATTATGAGATGGATCTGTTTCGGCAGTAAAAGCGGCATCAGCCATTTTCAGTCCGTCAATTTTTTTTATCATTTCAGTTTTATCGGAGTAATTGCCACACGAATGAATTACCGGTCCTCCGAAGGCTTTCCCGACTTTTTCAAAGGCCGGCCTGACATAGTTTAAATACGTTTCTGCATCAACCATAATCAGGTTATCGTCGCTCATACCAAAACCTTCGAAAGCATGAGACGAAGCAAAACCATGACCGGGTTTTACCTGTAACGGACCGATCAGTTTTTCCTGTTCTTTATAAAAACCGATCATCAAATCTGCCAGCAGATCCAGAAACTGGGTTACCTTTTCAGGCTCCATAATCATGGAAATCAGAAAATTACTTGTATCAACAATGTAAGTGGCGTTATTCAGCGGTGACTGAATATCGCTGAACGACATCGGGATCATTCCTTTGGTCCGGTCCAGAAAATATTCGATCATATTCAGCGTATGTTGTCCCACCGGTGTGTCTTTTACCTGTTTATACGGATAAGCCAATGCTTCATCAATGGTCATAAACTTTGGCTTGGTTGCCGGTGACTGTCCCGGGTTCCAGATATAATCGATATCGAAAGAACTGGCAAGCGTACCAATTCCGTACCATGGCTCCAGAAAATTGGGAACATCAGCTTTATAATCCATACTTTTCTTTAATGCACCAAGCTGCCATTCCAACGACTGTTTCATGTCTTTACAACCGTACGAAAACACTTCAGCGACCCGCATTCTCCGGTACACCAAAACTCCCGATTTACTTTTTATAAAAGACTCACAACTTTTTGTTAGTTCCTGATTGTATTCCGCATATTCGTTAAAACAAAAATCGGAGACTTTAACCGGATCGACCAAAGACGCCTGAGCATCTTTTTTTGAAGTATCAAATATTTTTGTTGCCATACTTAAGTAATTGATAATTGATAATTTATGATTGATGATTTAAAAATAATTCAATATAAAAATCAGAAAAGAACGTTAATCGGTCACAATTTACATTAAGAACTGTTCAGATTTTTATCGGTTTTATTTCTGGTATGAAAATTTTAATAATCAGCCAGTTTATTAAATACATTGCTGAAGCGAATGTGAAAATTAAAAAATAGCTGTTTGTCGTATTCAGAATCAAACCAATGAATGAGGCGGATAATGCACCGCCCACCGCACCTGCAAAACCACTCAATCCCATCATGGAACCGACAGCGTTTTTCGGATAAATATCTGATATAATGGAAAATATGTTGGAAGCCCATCCCTGATGCCCGGCGGCAGCAAAAGCAATAAGCAATACTACGATCCAATAATTATGTATTTGTGAAACCATCATTACAGGCAGAACAAATAAAGCACAAATCAGCACTGCTGTTTTTCGTGAAAAGTCGATTCCCTTGCCTGATTTTATAAACTGTGAGGAAATCCATCCTCCGCCAATACCACCGGCACTCGAAACCAAATAGATTAAAATAAGTGGCAGTACCAGTTCTTTTATATTGATGTTCTGTGTCTTATTCAGAAAATCGGGAATCCAGAACAGGAAGAACCACCATATCCAGTCAGAAATAAAACGGGTTGTGCAGATTGCAAATGTCTGTTTGTACCTAAGCAGTTCCGCCCATCTCATATTTTCGTTTTTCACCGAAACATCATCATCCTGATTGATATATTTAAACTCCTCCGAAGATAAGCGGGGATGTTTGGCCGGGCTATGATAAAAGAGCAACCAAAGAATCACCCACAGAAAGCCTAATAACCCGGTGACAATAAAAGCACAACGCCAGCCGAATGTTACAGTCAGGCCCGACACGATGATCGGTGCAATGATTGCCCCGACTGTTGAACCTGAGTTAAATAAACCTGTAGCAAAAGCTCTTTCTTTCTTGGGGAACCATTCCGCCACACTTTTAACTGCAGCAGGGAAGTTTGCCGATTCGCCAATGCCCAGTGCAGCCCGTGCTACGGCAAAACTGGCGACACCTCTTGCCGCAGCATGGGCCATTCCTGCAATACTCCAGACAATTACAGCCCAAAGGTATCCGATACGGGTACCGAGCTTATCCAGAAAACGTCCGGTCATTAACAAGCCCAGTGCATAAGCGGCCTGAAATGCAGTAACAATGTGTCCGTAATCACATTCATCCCATCCCAGGTCTGAAGAAATAAACGGTTTTAGGATACCTATTACCTGACGGTCGATATAATTGATTGTGGTTGCAAAAAACAGTAAAGCAACAATTCTCCAACGGTAATTTCCGATTTTATTTTTCATTTAGGCCAGTCAGTTTTATTAGTTGATTATTAAAAGTAAAAAGAATCTTCTTTTTCCGTTCTTTTTACTTTTTTTTAAAGCCGAATATAAGCAATGAACGGGAATAGTAAGGTTCAGGTTTTATTGTTCTTCAATATAAAACGATTATTATCGACGGTATTTTCTGGCAGAGCAAAATTTTTCATACTGTTTTTTCCCCTGTGTAATGTGCAACGGTATTTAATTCTATATTTTAGCCGGTATAAAGGAATCCGTGAAGGGCGATAAATGTTTCCTCATCGCCCTGTTTTAGTTTGTCGATCACAATATGTTCGGCAATATTCTCCATCAAAGGCGTATTTGCCTGGCTACAATATCTTTTCCAAGGAAAAAGCCGGCTCTCTGTTCAAATGTTTTTACATTTTCGGTTGTAAAAAATACGACGTATCCGTCTTTTGAACATCTGCCATCTATTTCCGGGTGACGGTCAAGATAGTTTCTCAAACTTTCGCTTACGATTTTTCCCTGTTCAAGAATCTGAATTCCGGGGGGTAAGAATTTTTTTATCTGGTCAATCAGTAACGGATAATGCGTACACCCGAGAACAATTGTATCAAGCTGGTCGTCCTGTGCCAGCAGGTTTGCAATGTTTTTTTCGATAAAATAGTCGGAACCCGGAGTATTAATTTCATTGTTTTCCACAATGGGAACCCACATCGGACACGCCTCCTGAACTGTTTTTACGACTTTGCCTCCTGACCATTTTTCCAGTTCTATAGGATATGACTCGGAAACAACGGTTCCGTTGGTTCCCAATACACCGACATGGCCGGTACGGGTAATTTCAGCTACTTTCTCAACACTGGGACGGATTACTCCAAGCACGCGCCTGTCAGGATCAATCCGGGGCAAATCGAGTTGCTGTATGTTTTTCAGCGCCTTTGCTGAAGCTGTGTTACAGGCAAGTATTACCAGTCTGCATCCCAGACTGAAAAGTTTATTTACAGCCTGCAGTGTATATTCGTATACCACTTCAAACGAACGTGGCCCGTATGGGTTGCGGGCATTATCGCCTAAATAGATGAAATCGTATTGCGGAAAATCCTTCATGAACTCCCGGAGGATGGTTAACCCTCCATATCCTGAGTCGAATACTCCTATTGGACCTGATTGATTTGTCATTCTGTTTGTTTTTTGCAAAAATAAAAAAGCCGTCTTCTCAAAAGACAGCTTCGATATTTTATCTGAAAGCACACCTTTACTTTATCCCCAGTTTTGCTTTACACAGAGGTAGCAGATCAACACTCTGGTTAGATTTATATAAAATAGGACTACCTTGTTGTGTATCAAATACATAAATTAAGCCTTGTTCCTTTGCAACAGCTTCCACCGTTTTGTCAATTTTATCAACAATAGGTTTCATCAGTTCAGCCTGCTTTGCCTGATATTGCTGTACAGCCTGCTGCCTGAAATTTTCGGCGCGTTGCTGCATGTCCTGCAGCTCCTGTTCAAGATTGTTACGAGCTACATCAGAAAGGCTATCACGTTTTGCAAGATAATTCTGCAATTTGGTATTATATTCTTCCTGAATAGATTTCTGCTGGTCTTCCAGATCTTTTGCAACTTTCTGAAGAGTTGCCTCAGCTGTAGTTTTTTCCGGCATTACCTGCAACAATTGCTGCGTATCAATATGGCCAAATTTAATCGACTGAGCACTAACGAATCCTGCTGTAAGAACAATTGCAGCAAGCAAACAGATTTTTAATACACTTTTCATTTTTATCGGATTTAAATTTTTGGAACAAATATAAAAATTAATTCTTATACCCCATCTTTGCCAGAACCTGATCGCTAAGATCGAATTTCGGATTGGTAAACAGCATGGTTGTACCATTTGCCTTGTCAAAAATTACAGCATAACCTCCTTCATTGGCAATATCCTGTATAGCGTTGTATATATCATCCTGTATCGGCTGTACCAGACTTTGTCTTTTTTTGAACAAATCACCATCATGCCCGAAATATTTCTGCTGTAGATTTTTATATTCTTTTTCCTTACTGATGATTACATCTTCGCGTTTACGTTTCATTTCATCGGAAAGTAATACGCTTTCTGCCTGGTAATCTTTATACATCTGGTCAAGTTCAGAATGAATTGTTTCCAATTCTTTCTGATATTGGGCCGAAATCTGATCCAGCTGTTCCTGTGCTGCTTTAAAAGCCGGGATATTATCCATGATATATTCAGTATCGACATAAGCGAACTTTTGTGCCATTGATACAAAACTGAAAATCAATGCAAATCCGAGAGTTATACAAATTTTTTTCATGGCTGTATTTTTTAATGTTATAAACATGTTCTTTTCAAAATTCAGGCCATTATTAGAATTGCTGGCCAATTACAAAATGGAACTGACTACCACTGTAATCTTTGCTTCCGCTAATTTCGTCAAATCCATATCCCCAGTCTATTCCCATCAATCCGAACATCGGAAGGAAGATCCGTACTCCCACACCGGCTGAACGTTTTAGTTTATACGGAGAATAGTCTTTAAATTCCATCCACGCATTACCTGCTTCGAAGAAACTCAGTAAATAAATGGTTGCAGACGGCTTTAAAGATACAGGATAACGCATTTCAACAGTTAGTTTATTATAAAGATTTGATCCTGTATTCGGACTCAGACTGTAATCTTTGTATCCCCGTAAGGCAATAATGTCACTACCATACAGGTTATATCCCGACATTCCTGAACCTCCCAGACGGAAACGGCCAAAAGGAGAACGGCGGTTCCTGTCGTAATAACCAAGAAATCCGTATTCGAAAGCACCATGCAAAACAAGCTTGTTGTCAGGTGAAATAGGGATGAACCACGATCCTTTTAACAACCACTTGTGATATTCTATCCAGCGGTAACGTTCTTCGTTCGATAAACTGGGGTCGCTGTAGTTAATCCCGTTGAACAATGAATAAGGAGGCGTCATTTGTAATGACAATGCCAAACTTGAACCGCTGCGCGAATAAAGCGGGTTGTCTATTGAGTTACGTCCGAATGTCGTTTTGATGCTGAAGTTATTGAATTCTCCGTTTCCACTGGTATTATCATCTGAATTATCACTCAAAAAGTAATAGTAACTGGCCATATTTTTTAAGCTGTAATGTTCCCACGACACTTCATGATAAAGTGTAAAATAGTCATCCGGCCATGATAAACGGTATCCGTATCCTACAGAAATTGCAGTAGTCAGCTGAATCTGATCGGTCGATTCATCACTGGAATAATCAGTGCTATAACCATATCCATAGGGAGAATAACCGTAGTAATAACTGTTGTTGTATCCGTATGGACTGTTATAATTACTGTAGTAGCTGTTAGCAGAATAATTTACACGTGAATAAGACAACGATAATGAAAAGGAATTTGGTTTATGACCACCCAGCCAGGGTTCGAGGAACGAAAGACTATACTGCTGGTAAAATTTTCCGCTGGTCTGTGCCCTGAGAGACAATGTTTGTCCATCGCCGGTTGGTAATGGTCTCCATGCCTCCTTGTGCGCAATATTACGGACTGAAAAATTCGAAAATTTAAGTCCCAGGCTTCCGACGAACATGCGTGCACCCCATCCTCCGGAAAGTTCAATCTGGTCGTTTGCTTTTTCAACCAGTTCGTAATTGATATCAACAGTTCCGTCTTCCGGGTGCGGAATTACATCCGGGTGGATCGCTTCCGGGTCGAAATGCCCTAGCTGGGCAAGCTCTCTGTACGAACGCATCAGCAAATCTTTACTGAATAAATCGCCGGGCAGGGTTCTCAACTCACGCCGGGCTACATGCTCGTTTGTTTTTGTATTCCCTGAAATTTTAATCCGGTTTATTGTTGCCTGCTTTCCCTCATAAATACGCATTTCAAAATCAATCGAATCGTTTTGAATATTTGTTTCCACCGGGTCGAGGTTGTAGAAGAGGTAACCATTGTTCTGATACTGGCTTCCCACCCCGTCTTCATCTTCGGTCAAACGTTTGTCCAGTAATTTCTGGTCGAATACATCCCCTTTCTTTATTCCCAGTACAGCACTTAAAAATTCACCCGGATATACAGTGTTCCCCACCCATTTTATATTCCTGAAATAATACTTGTCGCCTTCTTCTATCCACAGATCCAGACGAACACGGTTTTTTGCCACAGGAGTGATCGAATCTTTCACGATAGTTGCATCGCGGTAACCTTTTTCGTTATATTTTTTTATCAGGTTGACTTTATCTTCGACATATTTATTTTCCTGAAATTTTTTCGAGCTGAAGAAGTTCCTGATTTTTTTTGCCCTTGTTTTTTTCATGGCTTTTTCAAGGGCTCTTTTTCTTACATTATTCGTCCCGTGAAAGACAATGTCTTCAATTTTTACTTTTTCTTTTTTATCTACATTGATATCCAGAATCACACTGTTTGCCTGTGTGGAATCGTCGCGTTGTACAATGTTTACTTCTGTATTCAGAAAGCCTTTACCATGAAAAAGGTCTTTGATAATACGCTGGGCGTTATTAAGCTGGTTGTCGGTGACCTGACTTCCTTTCAGCAGTAAAACTTTTTCGGTTACATCTTTTTGCTCGCTTTTCGATATGCCGTGGAAATGGACATCCGACAGACGGGGTCTCTCCTGCAAATACAAAGCCAGCCATATTTTGTTGTTAACAATTTTTTCTGCTTCAATCCGTATATCAGAAAAAAGTCCCTGTCCCCATAATTTTTTAATTGCATCCGTGATTGCTTCACCCGGAACCTGTATCTCATCGCCAACTGCCAGTCCTGACAACTGAATAAGTACATCCTTGTCGAGATACCGCACTCCTTTGATTTCAATACCTTCAATAATGTATTCTTTCGGACTTGAATAATAAATGGAGAAATTTGTACTGTCGGCTACTTGCGAAAAACCTTTTACTGAAAATATAAGCAGTATAAATAGTAACTTAAATTTTTGCATTCTGTTGTTTGTTGATTAACTCACTAATTGTTCTCTCGTTTTTCCAAATCTTCGTTCTCTGTGCTGAAAATCGTAAATTGCATCAAATAAATCTTTTTTTCTGAAATCGGGCCACAAAACAGGTGTAAAATATAATTCGGTATAGGCAATCTGCCACAAAAGAAAATTACTGATCCTGCTTTCACCACTGGTCCTGATTAAAAGCTCAGGATCGGGCATGCCTGCTGTATTCAGATATTTATCAATTAGCTCTTTGTCAATATCATCTGTTTTTATTTTTTTATTCTGAACATCTTTAGCTATTTTTTTTACAGCTTCGGTTATTTCCCATTTCGAACTGTAGCTTAATGCCAGTACCAATGTTAAACCGGTATTGTTTTTTAATGTTTCGATGCACCAGTTCAGTTTTGACTGCACTTCTTCGGGTAAACTTTTAACATCTCCTATTACCTGCAAACGGACGTTTTTACGCATCAGTTCATCCGTCTCGTTACTGATTGTCTGTACCAGCAGCCCCATCAGCGCATCGACTTCGGTCTGCGGACGTCCCCAGTTTTCTGTGGAAAAAGCATACAGGGTAAGATACTGAACCCCTATCTCTCCGGCACCTTCAACCACCGAACGTACAGGTTCAACGCCGTGTTCGTGACCGAAAACACGTCCTTTCCCGTTTTTTTCGGCCCAGCGTCCGTTGCCATCCATAATAATGGCAATGTGCCGGGGTATTTTATCTTTTATAAGTTTTTTCTCAACTGACATTTTTTACTGTTCATATTCATAAACCGGGCAGGCCTTTTTACTCAGATTAATTTTGTAAGTAAGGTGTACCCCCAGGTATACTGTATAATCGTTGTTGTGCCATTTATCGGTATAAGTTGTTAAATCGTACACTCCAGGAGTTCTCGTCCCATTAACATCTGTAGATGCAGGCGTTATTGTCGTATAAAATTTCTTCGGGTCGTCCAGATTATCAATTTTATCTGTAAACTGCCTGTTAAACAATACTTCAAATCCTATTCCGACCTTTTCACTCAGGTTAAATTTTGTCCCGAAACCAAACGGAATATGCATTCCGATTACAGTCTCTGATTTATTTGAATCAAGTTCTTCATCTATTATTACATCCTGATCAGACAAATAATTTACCACTGGCTGCAAATCGGTGAAAACATAATCGTACGGATATATGCTTACGCCGATTCCTCCCAATAAATAGGTTGTAAACGGAGTCTCCTTTTTCCCGAGGAAATATCTGAAAAAATTGATTTCAGCCATTAGTGAAAGGCTGGTCACATTTTTCGGCCCGAATTTCCAGTCGTGAGAATCAATTTCGCCGTCTCCCTTAATGCTTCCGTTAATCAACTGCAAACGGGCAGCCACCCGCGGGTTGAAATTGTACCGCACGAAAGCTCCGTAATCAAACCCCAAAGAACGTCCTGTGTTTTGCCGGGTCATGTCTCCGAATGATGTACCTGTACCTGCCCATATACCTATGTCGGCGGTCTTCTGGGCTTTTGCCCCGTTGATAACAATTATTAATGATACAACGATCAGTAATCTTTTCATCGAATCTTTTTTGAATGGTTGCTCAAACTGATTTGATCAAACCACCAGGTACGTTCTTAAAACTTGTGAACATAAACCCGTTCAAGGGTTACAAAAGTAATATAAATCTCAAATATACATACCTGGCGCATCTTATAAAACCCAAATAAACTTTAAAAATTGTTAAGGTCAGAAAATCCTTTTTAATTTCTTCTGTCAAGCCCCCACATCAGCTTGTTCCGCAGGGTTGTGTAGAAACTATGGCCTTGTAGTCTGAGTGTTTTTATTTTGAAGCCGGCTTTGCATATTTTCAGGGTTCCCGGAAAATCGAACGACTCGGAACGGGAATCAACAGTAGCCAGAAATTGCTGTCCGCGTCCTTCTATTTTTAATGTAAGGGAACTGTGGTCGGGCACCAATATCGGTCTGACGGTTAAATTATGCGGGGCAATAGGGGCGATTACAATGTTTTCGGAATCGGGTGTGAGTATTGGTCCCCCGACACTTAGCGAATAGGCAGTAGAGCCGGTCGGGGTAGAAATAATCAGGCCATCGGCCCAGTAAGTATTCAGGTATTCGCCATTTATGGTAACATGAATATTGATCATTGACCCGGAATCCTGCTTCATAACAACCACTTCATTCAGCGCATAATTGAAGTCACCGAAAGCATTGTTTTCGGTCTCGATTTTAAGCACGGTCCTTTCCTCGATGTTATATTCACCTTTCAGAATCTGATCGATGGCTGCATCTGTTTCATTAATTGAAATATCGGACAAGAAACCCATTCTTCCGGTATTGATTCCCACAACAGGTATCGATTTATTCTTAATGGTACGGAACGATTTCAGGAAAGTACCGTCGCCACCAATGCTGATAAGAAGTTTCACATCGTCGGGCAAATCGTCGCCCGAATGGAAAACAGCTGTAGTCCCGGGTAAAAACCGGCATTCGCTTCTGATATATTCATAAAAAGGTTCGTAAATATAGACCTCTTTTACTTTTTCTTTTAAAGCTGAAAAAAAATGAGATAATTCTTTCGAATAATCACGGTTTATTGTTTGTCCGTATATTGCGATTTTCATTTGGCTGATTCTCTTACTAAATCCGTTTTTTCAGGAAATCCAGGGAAAGGGATTGCCTGGGTTTATAATTCTATATATTCATATACTTTAACAGCTGGTCGAAACGGTCGTCATATAAATCATTTAACATCGATTCATCCATATAAACAGCTTTTATATTGTAATCATACCTTACAAAGGTCTGGATTATGCGCGACAAATCAATGACATTTATTTTTAAAGTAACGGTAATAAGTTTCGAGTCTTTGTGCTCTGTCAGGTACATACTCAGAATTTTCGCATCATTTCCTTCCACAATCTGGGAAATCTGGCTGAGGGAATAGTCAATCGAATTCAGTTCCAGTTCAATTACTCCACCGGGTTGATTAACAGCGAACAGACCGGCAAATTGTCTGGCTATGTCAATGGCCGTAATCACCCCTTTGTATTCTTTGTGAAGGTCAAGCACCGGTACTGCGCTGAGTTTAAATTCTGAAATAACCGAAACTACCTGGTAAATATGCTGGTTGATAAAAACATAAGGTACCAGTAATTTATCACGTATTCCCGACAGTTCCTTATCTGTCAGGTTCAGATCGTAAATCATACGGTCGGAAACCATTCCGAAATACTGGTGATCTTCGACAACAGGCAAATGTGAAAGACGGAAGACATCCATCCAGTTCAATGCTTTTTGCCCTGTATCAGCCCATCGCAGGGAGGGCACAACATCCGATATAAGATTTTCAGCTATCAAATCTCAAATTTATTGGTGTGTATTTTCATTTCAATGTTGTAACTTGCAGGCCTAAATTTTCATGTATGACCAGACTAAGTGTAAATATAAATAAAATAGCAACACTGCGAAATTCGCGCGGAGGTAATATTCCAAATGTTCTGGAAGCGGCGATTAACTGTCAGAAATTCGGTGCGCAGGGAATTACGGTACATCCACGCCCTGACGAAAGACATATTACTCATAAAGATGTCTATGATATTAAACCCCGTATTGTTACCGAGTTTAATATTGAAGGTTATCCGGGCGAAGATTTTATAAAACTTGTTACCGATGTAAAACCCACTCAGGTTACCATGGTTCCTGATGACCCGTCGCAACTTACTTCCGATCATGGATGGGACACCATAAAAAACAGGATTTTTCTGCAGGAAACAATTGCCCGTTTTCAGGCTGCAGGCATACGTACATCTATTTTTGTTGATCCTGACCTGAAAATGGTGGAAGGGGCGAAGGAAACCGGAACAAACCGTATTGAATTATATACCGAACCGTATGCGAGCCTTTATCCGGTTGACCCGGTGAAAGCAATTGCTCCTTTTAAGGAAGCAGCGAAACTGGCCCGGTCTCTTGGTCTCGGAATTAATGCAGGCCACGATCTGAACCTGAAAAACCTCCGTTTTTTTTACGACCATATTCCTTACACCGATGAAGTATCGATCGGTCATGCACTGATTGCCGACGCTCTTTATCTGGGTCTGAAAAATACCATTCAGGAATATCTCTCCTGTCTCGATTAGTTTACAATGCAATGAATTTATTTTTCAGAGAAGAAGGTGAAGGTTTCCCGTTTGTAATTGTTCATGGCCTGTACGGCTCGTCCGACAACTGGATGACAATCGGGAAAAAACTGGCTGCACATTTCCATGTTTATATGATTGACCAGCGTAATCATGGTCAGTCGCCGCACACCAGCGAACATTCGTACGAACTGATGAAAGAAGACCTGTCTGAGTTTTTCGATCAGCAGAAAATAGAAAAAGCCATTGTGATGGGGCACAGCATGGGTGGAAAAGCAGTTATGTTTTTTGCTGCCGATTATCCCGAAAAAGTTGAGAAACTGATTGTTGTCGATATTGCCCCCAAAGATTATTTCCAGCGGAACAACGGCAGTCAGTATCGCCTGCACAACAATATTTTGCAGGCCATGCTTGAAACAGACTTTTCACAGGTTTCGTCCCGTAAGGAAATTGGCGATCATCTGCTTGAAAAAATCGACGACCCGCTCATTGTTCAGTTTCTGCTGAAGAACGTACAGCGTATTAACGATACGAACAGTTTTCGCTGGAAACCCAATGTGAAAGTTTTGTATGATGGTCTTGATGAAATTATCAGTGGTGTCAACGAGCAATGGTTTGCCGACCGGATGCCAATATTCAGTTACCCAGTCCTGTTTATTAAAGGTGAAAAGTCGGAATATATTTTAGAGGAAGACAAGGCCGTGATCCGAAAAATATACCCGGATTCAATTATTAAAACCATTCCCAATGCCGGGCACTGGCTTCATTCGGAACAACCGCAGTTGTTTTTAAAGGCTGTCAGCGAGTTCGTGATCAGTAAAATGGAATGAAGGCCGGGGCTTTGCGAAACGAAGGGAATGTGTATAGGTACAGATATTCATGAGACCAACATCTCCGGGGCCAGACGGAAAATATTCAGCTTTTTTCGGAACTTATCAGAAACAAAATTACAGACTCAGACTAGTAGGAAGAGAGTGAAAAAATTATCCTGTAAATTTAGCGTTGTACGAAGTATTGCAATGCTGAAAAATGATGGAATAGCTTTCAGTGAAACAGGTCGTTTATCCCTGTGGAAACTAATATATCTGATTATCAATGTTTAAATTTATATGATGTTTTTTTAGACCGGAATTGAGTTTAGACCGGGAAATTGTTCTGCTTGTCTTATTTTGCTATGTTTGTTATCTATTTGCCAGGAGATATTGTCAAAGAAAATCTTTTTGTAACAGTAATGTCTCACTTTTTGATGAGGAGTATTTTTATCCTGTACTGAATATGTATAATCACAATGAAGAATGAAGAGCTTCTTGCCGGCTTACGAAGAAAGGACCTGAAGGCGTTTGAAGAAATTTTTTTCAAGTATCATGGTCGTTTGGTGCTGTTTGCCCATAAGTTTACGGGTGATTTGGAAGTAGCGCGGGATATTGTTCAGGATGCTTTTCTGGTTTTATGGGAAAAATCAGAGACCATAACAATAAATGATTCCCCTAAGTCATATTTATTTCAGGCTGTAAAGAACAAAGCATTGAATTATAACCGTCATTTGCTCGTTCGTCAATCGGTTAAAAATGAGCTTGTTTCAAAAATTTATGCAGAAGAGAAAAAATTTTATTCTAATACAGAAAATCCGTTTTTCAGTTTATTGGAAAAGGAAGTAGAACAAAAAATTGAAAGCGTGATAGCAGGGATGCCCCGGAAGTGCCAGACGGTTTTTAAAATGAGCAGAAAAGAAAATCTGAAAAACAAGGAAATTGCAGCGAATTTGAATATATCGGTGAAAATGGTTGAAAAATATATATCAAAAGCATTGTATATTTTGAAAACGGAACTTTCTGATTACATGGGAGTATTATTGTTTTTTTTTCTTTTTTGATTTTAAAAAAAAAATATTTCCGGTAGGGATGGCTGTTCCTGAAGTGTCATAGCTTGTGAAAAAACAGAATTATAAATGGATCCACAGGATTTAATGAGAACAAAAATTATTCAGTTTCTTGATGACGGGCTTAACGAAGAAGAGTTGAAAACGTTATCAGACTGGATTTCCTCCTCACCGGAGAATGCTCACTATTATGCTGAAATAAAGGATCTGTGGGAAGCATCTGTCTCCGATTCCTCGAAAATTGCAGGTACCCCGCAAGAGTGGAAAAAATTTGTTGCCAGGGTTCGAAAGGAAGATGTAAAGAAAAAGTATTTGAGAATAAACAGGTCGGCTGCCGTTTGGATCGCAGCTGTTCTTGTACTCGGCGTTATTATCGGAAAAGTTTTTATTCCTGATTTTTCAAAACCTGAAGCTGTGTATTGCACAGCAATTGCACCCAAAGGATCTGTTTCAAAATTAATATTACCTGACAGTACCTGCATCTATCTGAATGCAGGCTCAGAAATTCGTTATTCTGTAAATAAAGAATCCAGCCGGCGGGAAGTTTTTCTTCAGGGTGAAGCATGGTTCAAAGTTTCGCACATGAAAAACAGACCGTTTACGGTTCATACTTCTTTTTATGACGTGTGTGTATTAGGGACCGAGTTTGATGTAAAGGCTTATGAATCAGATACACGTGTTGAGACAACTCTTGAAAAAGGAAGGGTACTTGTGCGCTCAACCGGAAAATTCAGGTTGCCGGAGGATGTTCTTTTAATGCCGGGAGAACAGTTTGTTTATGACAAAGAAAACAGAAACGTTCAGGTAAAACATGTCGACACTAATTTGTTTACTTCCTGGAAAGATAATAAACTGGAGTTTATAAAACTGACTCTGAAGGATTTAATTGTTTTGCTGGAACGCAAATATGGCGTTGATATTGAAGTTGAAAACCCTGAAATACTGGATTTTCATTACTCCGGTACCATAAAAAATGAGTCAATTCTCGAAATTATGGATGTAATTGAACACACACTTCCAATCAGATATGAAATAAAAGGGCAAACAATAAGAATTTTTAAAAATGAAAGGAGGAACTATCAAAACAACTGAAGGGAAAAATTAAAAGCCGTCAGTATGCTGTAACATTCTGAACGGCTATGTGAGTTTTTTTAGAACGGTGCTGTAACACCTTTTTACTAACAAAAATCATTCGAATATATGAAAAAATTTACAAAAGCCTGTTTCTACAGAAACAGGAAGTGGCAAAAATTATTTTTGATTATGAAGTTGACATTGATGATGATGATTGTTTGTTTCGTACAGGTTTCTGCCTCTGTTTATTCCCAGTCATTAAAATTTTCATTTGACTTCAGGAACAAGCAGGTACGGGAGGTATTGAAGGAAATAGAAGAGCAGAGCGATTATCATTTTTTTTATCAGGAGGAACAGGTTGATGTATCCAGGGAAGTAAGTATCCGGATTTCGAATAAGACAATCGGGGAAATTTTAGATGAATTGTTTAAAAACGAAGGTGTTACTTATCGGATTTTTAATGATCGTATGATACTCCTCTCTGTCGGGAGTGAAAATAACAATTTGATGGATAATGGACAGAAAACAAAAACTATAACAGGAAAAGTAACAGATTCGTCAGGGCAACCGGTGCCGGGAGTAAGTGTTAGCATAAAGGGAACATCCAGCGGTACCATAACCGATGCCGACGGAATTTATTCGCTGGGAAAAGTGCAGGACGGTACTGTTCTGGTTTTTTCTTTTGTCGGGATGCGAACGCAGGAAATTGAAGTCGCTGAAAGGTCTGTCATTAATGTGGTGATGGAAGAAGAGGCGATCGGAATCGGCGAAGTTGTTGCCGTCGGATACGGTACACAGCGGAAACGGGATATTTCAGGAGCCATTTCTTCAATTAAAACAGAGGATGTAAATGCAGGGGTGGTAATCAATTCATCCCAGATGTTAAAAGGACGTGCTGCAGGTGTTTTTGTCCGTCAGAATTCGGGAGAGCCAGGTGGAGGTATTTCAATCCGGATCAGGGGAGCATCTTCTGTATCGTCAGACAATGAACCACTTTATGTGGTCGATGGTTTCCCTACTGATCTGGGAAAAGACATTAACCCGGGAGACATCGAATCAATCGAAATATTAAAGGATGCGGCAGCCACTGCTATCTACGGGGCCAGAGGCGCCAACGGGGTTGTGCTTATTACTACCAAACAGGGGAAAAATGGAGTTTTCAATGTTAATTACTCATATGATTATTCCCTGAAAAAACTGTACAATCCATTCGATTTGATGAATGCACAGGATGTAATGCAGTATAATATCAAACTTGCAAAAGAAAACGGAACGTACGACACAAATCCTCCTTATACAGAAGAAGAATTGCAATATAAGGGGAAAGGCACCGACTGGCTGGATTTGACGACCCGACTTGCACCAACTCAGAATCATCAGCTGTCAATTACCGGAGGACAGGATAAATTGCGGATGGCAATTACTTCGGGCTATTTAACCGACAACGGAGTGTTGAAAAATACTTCGTATGACCGGTTTACAGGACGTATGAACCTGGAATACAAACTGAATAATAAGGTCAGTTTCGGTTCGAATATGTATCTGGCCCGTTCGAATAAAAATTATCAGAATATGGGAACCCGGTCTACTGTTGATAATGTGATATACAGTATTTTACTGGCTTCGCCTTTAAGTGTGCCCGAAGGCGGCGATGTATTCGGGAATCCGGGACAGGAACCGCAGTTGTTAAAACAGTTGTACGAACCCGACATCGAAAAAGTAACCAATGATTTTTATTCCTCTATTTTCGGTTCGGTCGATATTCTGAAAGATCTGACGGCAAGGGTACAGTTTACCTATCAGAACAGTAACAGCAAAGATCAGCAGTATTATCCCAAAACGACCAATACCGGTAAGGCATACGACGGACTGGCAAGTATCGCTAATTCGAAAGACGATAAATATCAGCTCGATGCAATTATGACTTATCACCGGAAATTTGCACAAGTGCATGATGTAAAAGTTATTGCAGGAACGACATACAGCAAGGAAACTGATGAAGAAAACGGAATAACCGCTTCTGATTTTTTGACTGATGAATTTTCGTTCAATAATATCGGGGCTGCAAAAACGGTTGAGTCGGTGTATTCTTCAAAATCGAAGGCCACAAAAAATTCATATTTTGCACGAGCCGAATATGTTCTGAACGATAAATATATGCTGAACATGTCCCTTCGGGCAGATGGCTCTTCCAATTTCGGGGAAGGAAATAAATGGGGATACTTTCCTTCGGTTTCGGCAGCGTGGCAAATCGGTGATGAGAAATGGATGTCTTTTTCAAAAAGTTTGTTCTCGAATATCAAACTGCGAATGAGTTACGGTATCACCGGAAACGATGGAATCGGTAATTATCTTTCTTTTGCAAAATATGGTACGACAAGTGTCTACCTGGGCGGATCGGAAGTGCAGAAAGGTACCTATAAAACCAATGCTTCCAACGAAAAACTGAAATGGGAACAGACTTCACAGTTTAATGCCGGGCTTGATTTTTCAATGTTAAAAAACCGATTGCAGGTTAATTTCGATTACTACCGGAAACATACAAAAGACTTGTTAAACCCGATTTCTATATCGATGGCAACGCAGGGATTCAGCTCTGTTACAGGGAACAACGGCGAACTCGAAAACAACGGATTTGAACTATATATAAAATCGACTAATGTCTCTTTGCCTGATTTTAGCTGGAATACGACATTGAATTTGTCAAGGAATAAAAATAAAATTCTCGACATTAATGAAGGAAAAGCTGTTTATGAGAGCATTATGCCCCAGGGATGGTATAACAATGAAGAATATGCGGTATTGAAAAAAGGATATGCCCTTAGTTCCATTTACGGATATGTGTTTGATGGAATCATACAGGAAGGCGAGACATACAGTCCTCAGCCTAAATCGGTGCCCGGAGATCCTAAATTTAAGGATCTGGACGGAAACGGGGAGATAACTGCTGACGACCGTACCGTTATCGGAGACGGAAATCCTGATTATGTGATCGGCATAGGAAATGACTTCAGATTCCATGATTTCTCTTTTTCTTTTTTCTTTGATTCGAACATTGGAAATGAACTGTTTGCCGTTACCAAACTGGTTCTTGAAGATAATAACCGGACGCGGAATACAATAGACCGGTGGACAGAACAAAATCCGTCAAATGAAATTCCCCGGAATGGCTATCAGAAAAATGACGGGTTGCAATATGGTTCTTTCGTAAACAGCCGCTTCGTTGAGGATGCCAGCTTTTTACGTTTGTCAAATATCAGTCTGGAATATTCGCTGCCTTTTGACAAACTGAGCCAGGGACTGCGTTTTGCCCGTGTTTTAAAAATCGGGATCGGTGCACAAAATTTATTTACAATAACCAAATATTCCGGGTTTAATCCTGAAGTAAGTACAAACGGCGATTCTGCAACATCTCAGGGACTTGATTATAATGCATATCCTGCTTACCGGGTATTTTATTCAAGTATTAAGTTAACATTTTAAAAGGAATAACGATGAATACATTATTAAAACGATATTATCTGCTGATTCTATTATTCATCCCTGCTTTCTTTACACAATCCTGTGATAATGAGCTTGATGAAGTTGTATATTCTCAGTTGGTAAATGACAATGCTTTTGTTACAAAAGATGATGCACTGGCCGCGGTAAACGGGTTATATTCCAATTTACACAGTATTTCATACCGGCAAATATTTTTTGCCAACGATTTGCCAACCGATGTTTGTTACAAAGAAGGCCTCCCGCTGGAAATAATGAAAGACAACGATATGAACCAGGATGATGATCTTTCGAACCTGTGGAGTGCATTCTGGGTTATTATCAGCAGGTGTAACACGGCTATTGATAATATTGAGAAAATGGATGAATCTGTTTTTTACGATGATGATGGAAATGCAACGTCTTTAAAAACAACATACCTGGGTGAAGCAAAATTTTTGCGTGGATGGGCTTACATGGAACTTTCCGACATATTTTATAAAGTTCCGTTGAATACCGACAGTGAAACAGACCCGACTTCGCAGCCCGTTTTGGCTGAGGTTGAAGACATCGATAACCAGATTATTGATGACCTGAAATATGCTGTTGCCAATTTGCCTGCAAGCTATTCGGACCAGGAAGATGCAGGTCGTGCAACTTCCGGTGCTGCAAGCGGTATCCTGGCAAAAGAATATATGAGAATAGCCGGTCGTGAACGGTTGGCCGGGAATGATGCCTCTGAAAACTGGACCAATGCGCAGACTTATATAGACAAGGTTATTTCGGCTAATCAATATACACTTCAACCTTCGGTGCTGGATATTTATGCACTGGATGATACGAACGTGGCTTCGGAAGGATTGGCAAAAGGTCTGGATATGAATGAGGATAAATTGTATAACGATGAAATCATCTGGGCAATTCATTCGAACAGCGGTTCTTCTGACGGCTCTACAGCTACTGCGCTTATTTTTACACCCTGGAGTTTCGACATGGGCTGGGACCTTTTGAATCTTCCTTTGGAACTTATTTGGTCTTTCAATCCTAACGATACCCGTCTGACCAAGCTTATCGTAACAGACTATCCCAATATTTATCAGCCTCAGAAGTTGTTCTATGAACACCCTGAAACAATGGAAGATGCCGGAACGGTGTACCATGAAGTACATAATGAAACGACCGGGATTGATGAAATTCACTACGAGTTGAGTGCTTGTTACACATTGAAATACAAATATCAGTATACCGGCCAGTATAACTATAATACAGGTAATAATGTGATTATTTTGCGCTATGCTGATATTTTGCTGCTAAAAGCAGAAGTGTTGAATGAACTTAACCAGTCTGAAAATGCAATCGCATACATTAACCAGGTGAGGGAGAGGGCTTTCGGAAGTAGCGATTACGATCTGAAATATGCTGATCTGGGCAGTAAAGATGCTGTTCGCAGTGCAATATGTGACGAAAGGGCATGGGAGCTTCATAACGAAGGAATGAGAAGACCTGACCTGATAAGAATGGGCCTTTGGAAAGATCGCATGAGCAAGTATTTTGATGCAATTAAAGAAAAATACGAAATCAAGGAGACAAATGCAGAAGCCAAGGCCGATGCGGAAGATCCGGCAAATGCCCCGCATAACTATGATTACAGTTCCAGTTGGAAAGTTTATCCGGAGTCTTCGGAATTGACCGACGACGATGCACGCAGGTATTATCCTATTCCGAAATCGGAAACAGACCAAAATACGAATTTGTTGAATAACAGGCCCGGAGAATAGGCCAATAAACCAGGACAGGCTCAATTTCTAATCATAGTATTTGAGCCTGCCTTTCCCGTTTTTTACCATATAAGATTAAAAATTTATGAGGACAAGATATTTTTTGATTCTGCTTTTTGTGGCTTTTGTTTCGTGTACTAAAGATGAAGATCTGAAAATTACAGATGTTCTGGATAAAGTAACAGTAGTTGACGATGACAATAAGCTGCGGAACAAGGTTGAACTGGAGTTAAAACAGGAAGCTTCTGTACAGGTTGAATACTGGAAAAGCGGGGAACCTGAACAGTCGTTGAAAACTCCGTTTACAGAAGCCGGAATTACGCCGACCGTTACACTGATACTGCTGGAACCTGATGCTGTTTATGATTTTAAAGTAACGGCAAAAACTGATAATGGTACAATCATTTCCGATACCTATTCGTTCACAACAAGATCACTGCCTGATTATCTTTCTGTTTTTGAAAACCAGTTGGATAATTCGGATTTCCATTTCGATGGTTATGTGGCTGTTGCAACTAATTCTGAAAATTCATATATCTATATACTAAACGATTCCGGTACCATCGTCTGGTATCAGGCTGCCGATGACGACAAAGACATCGATAACTTTTCATTTGATCCGGTACACAATACTTTTCAGTGCATTCTTGGCCAAAATCCGAATGAAGCATTTGGCGGAGACGAAATCCAGATTATCGATTTATACGGGAATACGCTGTTTAAACGCCACTATGAAGAATTGACACATCCTGATGTACATCACGATTTTATACGTCTATCCGATAATCTGCTTATGATCAACCGGGTAAAAAAAGAATATGACCTGACTTCGCTGGGCGGGAATGCCAATGAGACCATAACCGGTGACGGGCTTACCATGATGGACATGGATGGAAACATAAAATGGGAATGGAGTTGTTTTGATGTTTATGATCCACGAACTTATCCCTATCTGATGGAAGATGGAGACCTCGTTTTAATCCCCAGAGAAGATTTGTTACACCTAAACTCGGTTAATCCTGATGTAGACGGGAATTACCTGGTTAGTTCGAACCGTTTGAATCAAATATGGAAAATTGATGCAACAACCGGAGAATTGATCTACCGGTTGGGTGAAGACGGAAATATATCCATGTCTGCAGAAGCATATAGTTCCGGAACTCATTCCGTATTCGTCAATTCCGATAATGAAATAATGTTTCTTGATAATGGAAAGAATGCCGGGGTTACACGTGCCATTTCTGTAGCCGTTGATGAAACATCAAAGAGTGCGGATATAAAGAAAATAATTGAATTTCCGGAAGCACTGTATTCCAAGAATCAGGGAAGTGCTTATATGGTTGACCCGGATCATATTCTGTTCGGTTCTGCTCTTAAAAAAACAATTGCGATAACCGATTTGTCCGGAAATCCGGTTTGGGAGTATCGGACAGATCTTGTTTTTTACCGGGCTTATTACATCGATGAGCTGTCATTGGATAAATAATTATGAAACAACTTATGTTATTCGTCATTACCTTTTTTATTTTTTGTTCCTGCAAGAAGGACAAAACAGACTTCGATTCGCTGCGGCCTGCCCAAATCCGTTGGGATTTTAATGATCTTGACGGTTTGTATCATACACCCGGTATGCCTGAAAATTATGAACTTCAGGATGGCGTGCTTAAAATATATACACGGGCCGGTTCTTCCGACCGGATAAAATTCCGTTCTAATGATATGGCTTATGTGCACGGCCGTTATTCGTGGCGGGTTTTTGTCCCTGAAATGGGAGCCGGCGACATGTCAAGTATCGGGTGCTTCCTGTATTATGATGATGAACATGAGCTGGATTTTGAGATTGGTTACGGAAAATCATCTGTCAGAAAAGAATTAAACGCCGGCGATGATGATTTGATTGCTTATATGACGTCTCAGGCAAATCCGAAACATCAGTTAAAAAAGACTGTTAAACGGAATGAATGGCATAATTTCGCTATCGAATTACAACTTCAGAACGGAAAATACACGGCCACCTGGTATATTGATGATAATGCGGTTACAAGCCGGGATCTGGATTTCGGGCCTGAAGAAATAAAATTTTATGTTTTTATTAGTGTTGAAAATCTGACTTTTATCGGAGATCATGTTTCCACTCAGGATAATTACGGATTATTCGATTATGTGGAATATAAATACAATGAATAGAGAATTATTTTTTGTAATTATTCAGTACTTCGCGAACCGATCCGTGTTGCAGTAACAGCCGCCGTGCTTCGTCTGAGGGAATCCCGAGTTCGTCCGTGATCATGCGGGTTCCCCGTTCAATCAGTTTTTCGTTTGTCAGTTGCATGTCGACCATACGGTTTCCTTTTATATGGCCCAGTTTAATCATCAACGAAGTGGTGATCATGTTCAGAACCATTTTCTGGGCTGTACCGGCTTTCATGCGGGTACTTCCGGTTACGAATTCAGGGCCGGTGATTACTTCTATGGCAATGTCTGCTTCTTTCGAAACAGGTGAATCGGGGTTACAGGTGATGCTGGCCGTCAGCAACCCGTTTTTGCGTGCATCGCGGAGACCACCGATCACATACGGTGTTTCGCCCGAAGCAGCAATGCCGACCACTGTGTCGTTGCTGTTAATCTGAAATTTCTGAAGGTCTTTCCAGCCGCCGTTTATGTTGTCTTCGGCAGATTCTACGGCTTTGCGGATGGCTTTGTCGCCACCGGCAATCAGCCCGATGACAACCCCGTCCGGCATTCCGTAGGTCGGGGGCACTTCCGAGGCATCGATAATGCCCAGGCGTCCGCTGGTCCCGGCTCCCAGGTAAAATAACCGTCCGCCTGCCCGCATTCGCTGAACCAGTAATTCAACAAAATGCTCAATTTTCGGGATTGCTTTTTTCACAGCAAGATGCACTTTTCTGTCTTCGTGGTTAATACCTTCCAGTATTTCCCGGATGGTCATTTTATCCAGATCGTTATACAGCGATGGCGATTCTGTAACTTTCATTTTCGGTTTGTGTTTGTCGTGTGAAAACGGATCAGTCCGTCGATTGGCTTCTGTTGTATTTCGCCTGTCAGAAGGCCTCTTTTCAATGCAATTTCGCGGATCACAGCAGCATAATAGTATGCAACAGAGCCGGTGAAACCGACGGTCATATTTTTGTATTCAGGGTAGCGTTCAATATTTTTCGAGAAAAAGGCCTCGATACTGTTATAAACCATTTCTTTCAGAAACGGATGATCAATATTTTTCAGGATAAATTTTGAAAAACCGGCCAGGTAACGGTTAGGAAATGGTTCGCGGTAAACGGCATGTAAAGTCTCGCGCATATCAGGCTTCAGTTCTTCTGCCACCTGTTTCGCCAGATCGTCGGGCATAAGCCGTTTGAAATAGCTGTTCAGAAAAGTTTTACCGAGATTCGATCCGCTTCCTTCGTCGCCTAAAATAAAGCCTAGTGCCGGAACTTTATCAACGATTGAGGTTCCGTTGTAGAGGCATGAGTTCGATCCTGTTCCAAGGATACAGGCAATGCCTTCGTTTTTCCCGAACAATGCCCGTGCAGCACCTAAAAGATCGTCTTCAGCTTCAATTTCTGAGTCGGGAAATATTTCCGAAAAGGCCCGGATTATAATTTTGTCCGTTGCATTTTTGATACACCCTGCCCCGTAAAAATGAATGGCAGTGACCCGCGGCCTTAACTCTTCAGCAAAAAAGCCGGCAACGCTGTTCTCAATCTCCCCGGCATTTTGCAGATACGGATTAATTCCCGGCGTTTCGAGCCCCGAAACGTTTTGCTGATCGTCGATTACGGCCCAATCGGTTTTTGAGGAGCCGCTGTCTGCAATTAGGATCATCGTGCTTGTATATGGTTTCAGCTGCAAAGATACGTTTTTTCAGACAGCAGTCAGGAAATAAACCGACCCCCAACCAGACATCGCTACGCCGCACTCAAATGGGTTTTCAATTTCTATTTCATCAATATTATCCCTGTTTTCTAATGTTTGATATGCTGTAACGATATTACTTATCGATAAATTTTGTTGAAAGATAGTTGAATCCGGACGAGCGACTTACTTCATTGTGCGGAATAAGTAAGTATTGCCATTTTTTACCCTCATTTTGTGTCGTGTAGTCGGTAGCGTATTTACAATAGCGAAGTGCAGCCTCTTTTTTTGCGACAACACTTTGTTCTTCTGTTTGGTCGGAACGTTTCACTTCTATCATATAAATCGTATCCGCGGTTTCTGCTATGAAATCGGGTTCGTAGCGTTTTGAGTTGTTGTCCCAATAAATACGGAATTGGTTCGGGGCCGGACGTAGCCACTTTAACACAGTATCATCGTTTTCTAAAACAAAAGACAAGTCTTGTTCTGCTTTACTATCGAATTTATACTCGAAATGGCAGGCCTTTTCGAACCCCCGGAAAACATATTTCGGAATGTCTTTGGTCGGGTTGATAATATCCCTGTAATCTCTGTATCCTTTGTTTACCAAAGCAGAAAAACTCCATTGTTCAATTTGCACAAACGGGAATACTTTTGGGGCAATGTATTCAGGAACAGATAGAACAAAATGTTCTTTCATCTGATTGTAAATTTTTTCGGCAATTGCCGACTTAAATTGATAAACCGTTAAGTTTAATTTCTTATCGTCGGGAATATTTTTCTGTAAAGCATTAAAAGCCTGTGTCGCTAAATGATACAACAAGTCGGCATTGTCGTCGTAGTCTATCTCCGGATAATTGATTAGTTCAGCAATAATCAGCTTTAGCGGATTGCCGTAAGAACCACTGGATTTTGCTTTCAGGGTTTCAACATTTTGGCCATCCTTTAAATTCATTCTGATAATTTCCTGTTCGAGTGCAGTATAATTAAAACCGGAAATATCGAGGTCGAAATGATTAAAAGAAGCTGTAACTTCTCCTTGTACCAAGTCCATACGTGGTATTTCAATGATGTTGGATTTGAACTCCGCTACCATCGTATCATATATCTGTTCCGCTTCATGTATAATATCGTCGGCAAAAATATTAAGCTGACCTTTTTTGAGGTTTTGTTCAAGCTTACGTATCACTTTCCGCTTAACTTCTTCTTTGCTTAAATCGTCAACTTTACGTACTCCTTTAATGGAATTAAAATCGGGAAGGACATTGATGATTGCTTTTTTTGCATCGAGTGAGTTTTGAGCCTTTTGTTTCTTTTCCGGCTCAACAATTTTTTCGATTTCTTTTTGTTCCGATTCAAATTTAGTTTCTGTTTTTGCCTTGGCTACAATTACTTCTGTTTTTTGCTTTAAATCGGCTTCGTCAATTTGAATGTAGGTTAATTTATTCAAAACAGAATTGGGATCTTGTGCAGCTTCAATGACACGCTGAAAATTTTCGTGTGCAACAACCGTAAGTTTATCCACTTTTTCATCGCCTGTACGCCTGCCATCATAAGGAAGTCGCAATCCCCGGCCAATGGTCTGTTCAATAAGTACGCCTGCATTGGCAGCTCGTAATGGAACAATCGTATAAAGATTGGTTACATCCCAGCCTTCTTTGAGCATATTGACGTGGATGACTATTTCAATTTCATTTCCGGGATTTTCGAGACTCAAAAACTGTGAGGCAATATAATCGTCGTTTTTTGTTGAAGAATCAATTTGCAGCACTTTGTTTTTATACTGACCATCGAAAAAAGAATCGGAATTGATGAGTTCGTATATGTCATTGGCGTGGCTAATGTCTTTACAAACAACCAGAATGAAAGGTTTAACCCGCTTTACATTATTGTTGTTGGCATAAATTTCCAATTCGTTTTTAGTGTCCTGATGAATACTAATGGCATCTTCGAGTTTTATTATTTCAAGTTCCCGGTCGCTCAATCCTTTGGCATTGAAGTTTTTTCGTGTGGCAACAGCAGGACTTTTCACATATTTGCCATCGGCTAAAGCCTGTGCCAACGAATATTCAAATACTACATTTTTGAAGGGCTTATCGTCGTTACCAAAAGGGGTAGCCGTAAGCTCCAAACCTAATATCGGTTTTAATTCATTGATGACATTTTTACTGGCATCGGCACGATAGCGGTGTGCTTCGTCCATTAGTATTACTAAATCATCGAGATTGGAAAGATAATCCCAATAGCTTTGTCCGAGATACTCAGACAGCCGTTTTATTCTTGGGGCTTTCCCTTTTTCTGCTCCTCGTGTTGCTTCGGATGTATCGCGATTGAATTTTTGGATGTTAAAAATATTAATCCTGATTTCCTGTTCACTGAATAAATTGCCTTGTTGAGCATAGTTGTCGCCCGTAATAATTACCGGTTGATTGTGTACAAACTCGGAAATGCCGTTGAATACATATTTATGATAGGCCGGATTGCCAAAATCTTCAATCAGTTTTTCGTAAATGGTACTTCCCGGGGCAAGAATGAAAAAATTGCGGATGCCTTTCTTCAAATATAAATAGGCAATGAATGCCCCCATTAAACGGGTTTTGCCCACTCCAGTGGCAATGGAAAAGGCAATGGATGGAAAATCTCTTTCGAAATCGGTACAGGTTGGAAATTTGGCTTTTACCTTTTCTAACTCAGCATCTAAATCCACTTCCTTTTTCAGACTTAGTTCTTCGGACAATTGGGCAAGGATATCAAGAGAATCCTGTAAAGGGGCACGAAGTGAAAGGCGAAGCTTTATGTTGTTGGCTGTTTGATCCATTTATGTGATTTATATTTTTTAAGTTAAAAAATTATGCTTCAATGGAATAAATACATTACTTTTGTTCCATCTCATTAACCATGCGTTAAAGGAGGAACGAGTCCGTTCAGTTATGACTGAGCGGATTTTGCATTTAGATAGTTATTGTATTCTGCCATTAACTTTCTTTTTCTTGCCGCATCTTGAATTAAATATGCAGTCCACGGAAGTAAATATCCATTGCCTTTTCGTAATACGACAAGATAATTTTCTTCTTCGTGAAAAATTAATATGTTACTTTTTATTCCACGTTTATTTCCCCAAACTTTTAAATAAGGATGTTCCGAATTATTTATAATTGGTGAAGGCCATTTTATTCGTTCCAATCTTCTTAAGTCCGGGATTCTATTTTCCTCGTTTTCTCCTTCTGAAGTCATGTGCCAGAACGTAGCTTCTTTACCTTGAGAAAGAGGGTATTTTTTAAGTCCAAGCCTAATACCCCTGAACACAGGCTTTTTATCAATAAAATCTTGTTTAAATAAAGAATACACAGCTTCTAAATACAAATTAAAATCACCATTATATTGCTCTAAACAAATAAGCTCCGGCAAAATAAAAACATCAGATTTCATTTTCCGGCCCTCCATCTGAAAAGATTAAATTTGTCTTCCTTGTAAAGAGTGGAACGTTGCAGTGAATAACCAGACCTATCTCTGATTTTTTGAATCAGTTTAAGTTTTGCCTCACTGGTGTTAAGTCCCCTGTATAAATAAGAAATCGCACCAGTGAAAAAATCTGCCAGCGCTATCAATTCTACTTCTTCGGAACGCACTTGTTGGACATTACGAATAATTTCACGGGAAAAATCATATTGACTGTTACATAATACTTCGTGCAGCTTTTCTACCCGCTTAGCACCAATCGTGTCTTTTATATCTATGTAAATATTATATGCGTAATTTGGTGAAAAAATAGTTTTAAGCATATCAAAATACATTTTGTAGTAAAATGAATTATGAGTTTGATTGAAATTATCGTGGTTTAATTCTTTTTTATCGGGAACAACAAGGACTCGAAAATGTAAGTCGCTATTATCAAAAAAATAATTGAGTACAGACTCATAATAATCATATTTAGCCATTGATACTTTATTCCATTTTAATTCAAAAGTCGGGCTTAAACCGTGTTCAACCTTGATTTCACGAAGCCTTTTGAAAATGTCGTCTTTTTTGTTGTACGGACACCAAATAGCACCTAGTGTCATAGCATCTTGTCCATCATTTTCCAAATGGCAGCTCTCGTCGCAATATATATTGAATAATTCCTTCATATCATTTAAAACAATGATTGTTGTGTGCTATCTTTTTTATCTCTTATTTTCTGAACAGAAAAATCTTCTGTTTCTTCAAAATTGCCGGTTTCTTCCTCTTGTTCTTCCACCGGCAAATTTACAATATTCAGGCTGTAATCTTCTTTGCCAAATTCGCATCGGCCCAATAGCATTTGCGGTATTTTTTTGATAGTGATGTTGTTGTATTTGCCTTTGCACTCTTTCTGAAACGATTTGCAACAGATTAAAAGGCTTTCGCCCGGCTGCATTTCATCGTGTATCTGGTCGAGCGTTTCCACGGTAATAAATTGCGTTGTGGTATAAATAAAGTCCTGTTCGGAACTGTTTCCCTGTTTCCAGTAGAGGCTTTCGTGCGGCTGGTATTTAAAGCCTTCCTGTTTGGCCATTGCTGCTGCCAACATCGTGGGGTTATATTGGCTGTCGATAACCCAGTTGCCGTATTTGTCTTTTTGCAGTAGACTTGGAGCCAGCTCGTAGAACCTGAAACCGCCGCCGCCCTGCCAGTTTACGGCTTTACTTATTCCGCCCTGCTCGCCATCGGCAACCATTTTCAGGCGCGGGTAACAATGTGTTTTTGCATGTTCGCCCAATTCAATGCCAATATATCTGCGCCCCATTTTGTGGGCAACGGCCGCGGTGGTGCCGGAACCTAGAAAGGAGTCTAGAACAATATCATCATTATTTGAGGCAAGAAATAGAACTCTTTCTATTAGTCTTTCTGGTTTAGGTGTTTGAAAAAAGTTGTCTGAAATAAATGCTTTGACTTCTTTTTTAGCCTCTTGATTATCTCCCACTTCATCACGTAACCAAATTGTTTTTGCAGTTACTCCATCTTTAACTTCTGAAAGAAACCTTTTTAACTGAGGTGCACCATTCCCATCTTTCCCAAAATAAAATCTATTTTCTTCAAGCATTTTTTTAGCAGACTCCTCATTGAACCTATAGCAACTTCCTTTAGGTGGCCAATATTCTTTGCCTGTATTGGGATTTATTATTGCAAATACCCCTGATTGTGAAAATGATTTGACAAGAACATTATCTGATCGCCAAGCACCACGGCCATCATTATCATCATATTTGTAATATTTATTCTGCTTTTCTCCTCTTGGCAATAAATTTGGCCGCCAAATTTCCTTGTTTTTTGCATAAACAAGTATGTGGTCATGATTATCTGAGAGCCATTTTGCATCGTTTTGCTGGCTATATTTCTTTTCCCAAATCACATTGCTCACAAAATTTCTTCGGCCAAAAACTTCATCACAAAGCACTTTTAAATAGTGGCACTCGTCGTCGTCGATAGAAATCCAAATAGAACCTTCGTTACTTAACAGGTTTCTTAGAATTTTTAACCTGTGATTCATCAAGTTCAGCCAAAGGGAGTGTTCAATGCCATCATCATAATGTTCAAAGGCATTACCTGTATTGTAAGGCGGGTCAATGTAAATACACTTAACTTTTCCGGCATAGTCCTGTTCGAGGGCTTTGAGTGCAAGGAGGTTGTCGCCATGGATGAGCATGTTCGCCCAATTGTCTGAACTTTGATTTATTTGATTATAGGATTCGCCTGATTTTTTAATGCTCCACGGAGCGGGTTTGCCTTGTCCCTTGCCAGCCCAGTATGAATATTCGGGTTGCTCGATAAGGATGCGTGGTTCGAGCTTAGGTTCTTCGCCTTTGCCAATCCAGGTGAGTTCGAGTTTTTGGTTGTTATTTTGTGCCATGTTATATTCCTGTTTTCTTTAATTTTTTAGATCTGTCTTTAATTTTAAAAGGAAAACAAGTAATAAAGAATTAAAGCATAAAACTCTCATATTCAGTATGTTTTTAAAAAATAAGATATTGTTTCTTTAATTACTTCTTTAATATTACCCATTTTGGTTTTGTCCGGCTACCGATATTCCGGATGGTGTTGCCTGCCATTTCACGCAGCGTGTTGTTTATCTTTATTTTTCGTTGTTTTTCAGTCATGTAATCCGGTAATTTTTCATTAAGTAAAACATCAATTTCCTTCCTTGTTGCCGAACCGTAGTTCTGAATATGTTGCAAAATGTAATCCTTATAAAATTGCTTATTCAGACCTTTGTTTCGGGTGTAGGAAGTTTTTTGATTTATTATGGCTGCAATTTCAGCCGAAATGAAATATTGTCCTTTCCGTCCTTCTATATATCTTTTCTTTTTGAGCAACTTTGCTCCCTCATCAGTAATACTTTGTTTTTTTTGAATTTTATCAAGCAATACTACTTCTGTAAGAGAAATATCCTCTTTTTTTTCTATTAATAGTTTTGAATAGTTTTCGTCGATGGAATGGCCATAAATTTCCAAAACCACCTCGTTGGAAGAGGACTGGGAATAATCGGGCAAAGGAAAGTATCGTTTGCGTTGGCTTCGGTACATTTTTGAAATGCCAATCCCCAGGCTGTCAATCATATTCAGATTAACCATTGCATTTGCCAGCCATTTGTTGCGGTATTTTTGAGGTGTAATTTTGCCTTCGCAATAATCTTCGGCTTTTCCTTCGAAGAAGCCGCCTGCATTTATGAAAATCAGTTTGTTGATTTTTTCAACAAGGACGATACGTGAATTCTGTAAATAATCCTGGTGGGCAATGCAGTTATTTAAGGCTTCCAAAATTACTTCGGAATCATACTTTTGCACTTCTGTTGCAATAAGCTGATTGTCGGGGAAGAATTTATATTTTACGTTACGTATTCGTTTAATGACTTCATTTACCGTGAGGAAAAAAGGTGTTTCAAAATGCTCATAAGCAATTTCTTCGGTATCAAGTTTCCATGTGATTTGAGCCACTGCCGGAGAAATGAAATGCACCGATTCTTCTTTCCCCAGAAGCAGAATAGCGGTATTTGTAATTTTCCCGCCTATGGTGATTTTAGCCCTGTCGAGAAAAGTAATGTCATCCCACAAGCCGATTTCATCAAACCAGGGTTTGTTCGTATTTTTTTCCTTGTATTTTTCGCGAGCCTTTGAAATAGCAACCGGATCAAGGTCGTTTATGGTTGCTTTTTCAACAATTTTAGCCGACCAGTCCTGTTGTGAATTGTAAATTTCACGAATGTGGTGAGAATAATTCCTTAAATCGGTAAGACTTGAATCGAAGCGGATGTATGGTATTTTTTTGAAATTTGTTGGTTCGGCAACAGCAGCAGGTATTTTGAATATTTCGAGATAAAGTTGATTGTACCGACAGGTAAAATGTTGAAATTTTACTGACGGATATAACAGACGGCGAATCCACAATTCAAGCTCCTGATTTTCTTCTTTCCTATTCTTAAATTTATAGTTTGTTCCAACAACTTCGTGTGTCCCGTCGTCAATTCCAAATACCAGATAACCAAAGAATTGATGAGCTAAGCAGGCGGCATTGGAAATTGCCGAGATATATTGTCCCAACCTTTCATTTGTCGTTGCAGTTCCGGTTTTAAATTCTACCCATTCGTTTTCTTTGGGTAAAGCACAAAGTTCGTTAATCAGCTGTATAAGTTCGTCGTTAGTCATTTAAATCAGTTTCCATTTAATAGTGAATAGTTCGTTTACCGAGATATTTTGTTTCAACCGTTTTTCAATGTCGGTTAGTAATATTTCTTTTTTTTCGTCAATAGTGTCCTGCGCTTCGAAAAGGTGCCGGCGTTTTTCGCTACGTTTTTTCTCCTGTTCTTTAATTTCGCGTTGCGCTTTTACTTTGCTTTCAAGGTTGAGCATTTTTTTTGCTTCGGATTTTCGGAGTTTTATCTCGCCATCAAGGTCTTTGATTTCTTTTTCGAGACTGATTTTCATATCCTCTGCCCATTGGTCGAGTTTGTCCATTTCGGTGTCGAAGAAGTCCCGGTTCCGGGTAGCATTTTCGTTTAAAATGGTTTGTTCTTCGGCATAGGTGAGTTCTTTTAATTTTTCGCTTGCATCAGCCGGAATATTGCAGTTGCCGTTTTCGCTGCCTTTTATTGAAAAAATGCGCTGTGCCAGTTCGCTGTCGATTGCCTGGCCATTCCCGGTAAAACAAGCTAACAGTAAATAATCTTCGTACTCGAAAGAGTTAATTTCGAGATGGCTTACCTGCATATACCCCGATTGTCCGATGTATTTTTTTAAAGCAGTAATTTGAGTCGGCGTATCGGAATAATTGAAAATAACTTCTTTTGCAGGCGTATCAATTTTTTTACAAGCTTCGAGAATTCGTTTTGCCAGTTTATGTCCGACACGATAGACGTTTGTATCATCGGGAACAAAAACATCGGATTTGCGTTGTCCTTCCTGTGGCTTCAAAATCATATAAGGACCTTTGTGTATTTTCAGTTCCGGAAATGGATTCTCTTTTAGATAGAAGGCATATTTTTCGTCGTCGAATTGGGCGGAACTGTTTAAATAGAACCTGGTTGCAGCCCAAAGACGTTCCTCAAATTTATTCAGGTATTCATTACTGGCCAGCAGGTTGTTTTTTAGCTTCTCGCATACTTCTTCGTCGAAATTTTCAAGTAACACCTGTCTTGTATTTTGAACCCGTTCCGAGATGTCTGGTTTTAGTTCTTCCTGTAAACTGTCGAAAGCATTTTGAATTTCTTCGGTAGTGCGGCAGTTATTGTAAATTTCGGCAATGCGCTTTTCAAAATCGACCCCGTTGCCAATTGTTCCCAGCACCTCGTCGGATGCACCAAAAACACCGTCAAATAACCGGAATTTTTCTTCCAACAACTGGTAAACCCGTTGGTCGGCAGCATTTTTTTTGTTCAAAAAATTAATAACTACCACATCGAACTTCTGTCCGTAACGATGGCAACGGCCGATGCGTTGTTCAATACGTTGCGGATTCCACGGCAGATCGAAATTGACGATTAACGAACAAAATTGCAGGTTGATACCTTCGGCTGCTGCTTCGGTGGCAATCATTATTGTTGCTTCGTTTTTGAAGTAATCGACAATTGCAGCCCGTTTGTCGGCAGTTAACGAACCTGTAAGAATATCGGTGCTTTTGTATTTTGCAACGTATGCTTTGTATATTTCTCTTGATTTAGGGTCGTTATTGCTTCCGTTAAATGCAACCACTTTACCTTTGTAACCACGTTTTTCAAGCAGGTTAAAAAGAAAGTCCTGAGTCCGGCGCGATTCGGTGAAAATTAAAGCCTTTTGATTCGCTCCTAAATTTTGAAGTTCGGTAAATCCACGTTCAAGAGCTGTAAATAGTTTTTCTGCTTTATCGTTTTTACGAATTTTATCAGCAAGTTCTTTGAATTTTTCCAAATCGGCTTTTTCCGCTTTTATGAGTTCAATTTCTTCATCGGTATATTCAACTTCCTCGTTTTCAATGGCAGATCCGTTATCTTCATCGGCCCATTCATCGGCAAGTTCATCGTAATTTTCAAAATCGAATTGAAGGTTGTTGTCATCAACAAGTTCATGCTTTTGGATAATACAGTCAAGTTTGTTTGCCAATGCATCCAATGTGCCTGATATTGCATAAGTTGAAGATGCCAGCAATTTGCGGAGAATCAAGGTCATTAGCTGTCGTTGACTAAATGGCAACGCATATAAATGAGGCCGTTGCAAATATTCGGAAACCCAGGAGTATAATGTCATTTCATCGTCCCCCGGGAAATATTCTTCGACTAATGGAATCCGTTTTGTGTAGCGAACATATTCCAAGACCTGTCGTCTTAATGTTCTGTGACAAACAGGTTGTAATCTGTTTCGCAACCCGGAAAAGTTTTCTTCTTCAACTAACCGGCCATACTGACTTTTAAAGCTTTTCAAGTCACCAAAAATATACGGGTCGATAAGGCTTACCAAACCATATAATTCAAGAATAGAATTTTGTAGCGGTGTCGCCGTAAGCAAAACTTTTTTGTAATTCGTAAGGGATTCTTTTATGCTGTTCCCAATTTTATTGCCCGGTTTATATACGTTGCGTAAACGGTGGGCTTCATCAATAATCACCAGATCCCATTTTGTGCGTTCCAAATAAACCGCTTTGTTTTTAGCAAAATTGAATGAGCAAATGATAATATTATCCTGTTGTTTGAATGGGTTTAGGTTTCCTTCCTTAACCGTGTTATTAAATGATCTTGATTCGAGAATCATGGACGGCAGATAAAACTTGTCGGCAAGCTCACTATTCCATTGTTTACGAAGGTTTGAAGGACATATAATCAAAAGGTTTCTTTTCCGCTCTGCCCAACTTTGCGAAAGAATGATGCCTGCTTCAATTGTTTTACCTAATCCAACCTCGTCGGCTAAAATTGCCCCTTTTGATAAAGGTGACTTAAAAGCAAACAATGCCGCTTCAACCTGATGTGGATTTAAATCAACCTGTGCATCCTGAAGGGAAGCTGTCAACTTCCCTAAATCATTTGCAGGGCGTTGTCTTGTTAGTTCGTAAGCAAAATATTTAGCGTGATATGGCGTGATTTCTTTCAAAATGTGTGCTCTAATATTGCAGATTTCTGTTTTAAGATAAATGATCAACTAAAATATAAAAGTTTGAATTAAAATTTATCAAAGGGTAAGTAAATCTCAAAATTGTAGTAGCGTGAGGAAGAACAACTCCTTTGCAATATTGGGCCAGTGGTTTGGCTTGTTCGAATTACAAATGTGTTATTGGTTCGTTAGCTGTTGTTTGAAAAATATTCCCCGATAAAAGGCGTGGGGAAGTGTTGTCACAATTTTGTTTATTTTTGATTTTTATCTTTCAGCACATGAAATTGACAATGATTGACGAAAACTATAAAAATGTACTTGACTTAATCAAGTCAGAGATACAAAATGCAAAATTCCAAACATTTCCGGAGCAGCATAATCCCCGGATCGAACCTTTTTTGTTTGACCGGTTTACCGGCACTGACACGCTACGGCAAATAGCCGCGAAGTCGGAACCGTTCGATTATATTATGCTGATAACAAAGCAGGTACCTTTAACTTTGGGACAATTTGCTGTTGAGCGTATGCTTGCAGTGGCTGAAGCAACCGGCGCCGGCATGGTGTACTCCGATTACAGGGAAATGAAGGAAGGCTGGCTTTGGGATCATCCGCTTATCGATTACCAGGAAGGAAGTTTACGCGATGATTTTAATTTCGGGCCGCTGGTTCTGTTTCATGCTGAAGCCTTTCGCGAATCGGTCAGCAGGATGACCTGTGATTTCAACCATGCAGGCTTTTACTACCTGCGTCTGAAACTATCGCAAAATTATCAGCTGATCCGTATTCCTGAATTTTTATATACGATTGATGAAACGGATCTGCGGAAAAGCGGGCAGAAACTGTTCGACTATGTTGACCCGAAAAACCGTCAGGCACAAATTGAAATGGAGCAGGCCGTGACCGAACATCTCAAAGACACAGGTGCCTGGCTGAAACCGGAATTCTTACAGGTTCATTTTAACGATACAGGTTTCCCGGTTACGGCTTCAGTGATTATTCCGGTACGCAACCGCGAAAAAACCATTGCCGACGCCATTCAATCGGTACTTTCCCAGAAAACAAATTTCCGTTTTAACCTGATTATTGCTGACAACCATTCGACAGACCATACCACGCAGATAATCCGTTTTTTTTCAGAAAAAAATGAAAAGGTGATTCATCTGATTCCGGATCGGGACGACCTGGGAATCGGCGGTTGCTGGAACCTGGCTGTACACGATGCCCACTGCGGTATGTTTGCCGTTCAGCTCGACAGCGATGATATTTACAAGGATGAGACAACCTTGCAAAAGGTGGTTGATTCATTTTACCGCGAAAATTGTGCGATGGTAGTCGGCAGTTATCAACTGGTTAATTATCAGCTCGAAGAAATTCCGCCCGGCATTATCGACCACCGGGAATGGACGCCTGACAACGGCAGGAATAACGCGCTTCGTATAAACGGGTTGGGTGCACCAAGGGCTTTTTATACGCCTGTTTTGCGCAAAATAAATTTTCCGGATGTCAGCTATGGCGAGGATTATGCAGTGGGACTGGCTATTTCGCGTGAATACAAAATCGGACGTATTTACGAAAATATTTATCTGTGCCGCCGCTGGGACGACAACTCAGACGCGGCTCTGGATATTGAAAAAATGAACAAACACAACCTGTATAAAGACCGGCTTCGTACCATTGAACTGAAAGCCCGTCAACGGAAAAACAAAGGAAATGGCTGATTTTTCAGAAAAGGCAGGACGATTACTGACCAGCCAGTTGAATGACTGGCCGTTGGCTGCAAAAAATTATTCGGAACTGCAAAATGTCCGTATCCGCGAATTCGAATTCGCGGATTTTAAAATAAAAGTTCAGTTTAACCCGGCGCGTATTGTTTCGTCGGCAGCCAAAGTCGATAAACAGTCGGTGGAAAAACGCCGGTGTTTCCTTTGCCGGGAAAACCGGCCGGCAGAACAGCAACAGCTTGCTTTTGGCGATTATGATATTCTGGTGAATCCGTTCCCTGTTTTTCCGGAGCATTTTACAATTCCGTTCAGCAAACATGTTCCGCAGGGTATCCGGGGACGGTTTGGCAATATGCTTGACCTGGCAAAGGTACTTCCGGATTTTACCGTTTTTTACAATGGCCCGGAATGCGGGGCTTCGGCTCCCGATCATCTTCATTTTCAGGCCGGTAAAAAAGGTTTTATGCCGCTTGAAAAAGAACTGGAAAAGCTGAAACAAACAAAAGGCCGGCTTATCCGGCGACATGCCGGTCTGTGGACAATTGATGACGGGTTGCGCCGTTTTTTGTTGCTGGAACAATCCGGAAAAGAAGAACTGGAAACCTGCTTCAGTACGATTTATTCTGAAATGAATTCGCTTGCCGGAAAAAGGGGAGGAGAGCCGATGATGAATATTCTGGCTGGTTTTGCCGGCGAAAAATGGCAGGTTTGTATTTTCCCCCGATTCAGGCACCGTCCGTGGCAGTATTTCGAGGAAGGCGGGAAAAATATTCTTTTAAGCCCGGCGTCAGTCGATCTGGGCGGCCTGCTGATTATTCCTCTGGAAAAAGATTTCAGCAAAATTACCCGGAAAGATATTGCTGACATTTTTCAGCAGGTACTCTGGCCGGTTGATCAGTTTCGTTTGTTAACCGAAAAATTGCGTGATAATGAATAAGATACCGGAAATATCAGTCGGCATTATGAATCGTGACAAAATCGGATTTGTTCTGAACGGAAGTTATTCTTTGCCGGAAAACGCAGGCGTCCTTCAGGGAACTTTTACGGCCGGAACCGAAAGTGGACTGGTGTGCGTAACCGGAGCCGACGGTTGTGTTTTTTCAGGAGAAGAAATAGTGCTGTTGCCTGCTGATCTTGACCATTGCGAGTTTGAATTGAAAGAGGTGACTATCGGGGTAAATTTTCATTGGGAACAAAAAGAAAACCAGAAGTTTCAGGGGACACTGAAACTGATTACTGAAGAAGGAAAAGTAACGGCTGTTAATGTGTTACCTGTTGAAAATTACCTGATCAGCGTTATTTCTTCGGAAATGAGTGCTAAAAGCTCGCTGGAACTACTGAAGGCTCATGCTATTATTTCCCGTAGCTGGGTGATTGCCCAGATTGAAAAGCGGGAAAAGCTGATGGAATCCCCGTCTGGTTACAGCAGTGTGCAGGAAACAGCCGGTGAATACATCCGCTGGTACGACCGTGAAGATCACACGAATTTTCACGTGTGTGCCGACGATCATTGTCAGCGGTACCAGGGAACCACCCGTTCGCATAATCAAAATGTAATAAAAGCGGTGCACGAAACATCGGGCATGATATTGTCATACCGGGGAGCTGTTTGCGATGCCCGTTTCTCGAAGTGTTGCGGGGGAATTGCCGAGTTGTTCGAAAACTGCTGGGAGCCTGTCAGTCATCCGTACCTGACCAATGTAATTGATAATCAGGTTTCACCGGCCGGCTTTGATACCGATTTGCGGATTGAAGAGAATGCTGAAAAGTGGATCAAAGGAAACCCGGAAGCCTTTTGCAATACCCGGGACGTGGAAATACTTCAGCAGGTATTGAATGAATACGACTGGACTGCAAAAGATTTCTTCCGTTGGAAAGTGGAATATTCGCAGGAGCAGCTTTCTGATTTAATCTGCCGCCGTTCGGGGCGCGATTTCGGACAAATTATCGATCTGATTCCGGTGGAACGCGGTACCTCCGGACGATTGGTCCGGTTAAAAATCGTTGGTTCAAAAAAGACGCTGGTTGTTGGCAAAGAGCTTGAAATACGCCGCTGGTTAAGCGAATCGCATTTATACAGTTCGGCTTTCACGGTTGAAAAATGTGATATAAAGGAAGGTATTCCCAGAAAATTTGTGTTGTATGGTGCCGGCTGGGGACACGGTGTGGGGCTCTGTCAGATCGGTGCTGCCGTAATGGGACACAAAGGTTACCGGTACGACGAAATTTTGCTTCATTATTACAAAAATGCAACGCTGGAGAAAAGATATTGAAGGTGTTTCTTCTGACAGTTTGCGGAGATGAGAAGAGAAAATTCCGGAAAATATCCAATAATGAATATCCAATATCCAATAACCAATATCCAATAACCAATATCCAATAACCAATATCCAATAACCAATATCCAATAACCAATATCCAATATCCAACAAAAAAAATAAGAAGTCGGGATGAAAGTTATAAGTTGAACAGTTTTGATGGTATTGTTTTCCTTCCGGCTAAACAATATCTTTGTTTTTAAAGTAAAGATTATGGACCTTCAGAATTACATACCTTCAGAAATAATTAATTTTTTCCTGGTACTTGTTTTTTCGTTGCTGATCGGGCTCGGGCAGCGCCGCCTGCACATTGAGGATGACGAGAAACATTTGTTCGGTACCGACCGTACCTTTACTTTCATCGGCTTGCTCGGCTATGTTCTGTACCTTACCGGAAAAGGCAACTTTGTGCCTTTTCTTACAGGTTTTGCAGTCATCGGATTGTTCCTGGGAATTCAGTATTTTCTGAAAATAAAGCTGAACAGGAATTTCGGGCTTACGACTTCCATTCTGGCATTGCTTACCTATTGCCTGCCGGTGCTGGTTTTCACCCAGCCTATCTGGCTGGTCCTCTCGTTTGTGGTGGCAATTCTCATTCTGACCGAAATGAAAAACCAGTTTATTTCCCTTTCGAAAAAAGCTTCGGAAGAAGAATTTATTACACTGGCAAAATTCATTGCTTTTGCAGGGATCATTCTTCCGCTGTTGCCCGATAAAAATATTTCGGAACTGATACCTGTTTCGCCGTATACTATTTGGCTGGCAATCGTGGTCGTGTCGGGCATATCTTATATCAGTTATCTCATCAAAAAATTTTTGTTTCCCGATTCAGGACTGATGCTGACAGGTTTGCTGGGCGGTATTTACAGCAGTACGGCAACTACCGTTATCCTTGCCCGCCGGGAGAAAAAAGAAGGGACCGGTATGCAATCGGTTTCTGCCATTATGCTGGCCAACGGGATGATGTACCTTCGTGTGCTGGTGCTGGCTTACCTGTTTAACCAGTCGATCGGGCAGATGCTGACGATTCCGTTTCTGGTAATGTTCGGGGTAGCTTTCGGTCTTTCGAAATACACGGCCCGGAAAGGAAAATCGCAGGTCGTACCGGCCTCTGTTTCCGCAGAAACCCTTTCGGCAAAGAATCCGCTTGAGCTACGTACTGCGACTATTTTCGGCGTACTTTTCGTAGCGTTTGCCCTGATTACACAGAGTGTGATGAAACATTACGGGAGTACCGGTGTCACAGGCCTTGCCTTTGTTATTGGTGTTTTCGATGTCGATCCGTTCCTGTTGTTCCTGTTGCAGCAAAAATCCGGAATCGTGGCATTCACGGTAATACTGGCAGTTATTAACGCCACCAACAGTAACAATATGATGAAGATGGTTTATGCCCTTTCCCTCAGCAGTAAAGACGTGAAAAAACCACTGGCCCTCTGCTTCGGAATACTTATCGCAGCAGGACTGCTCCTTTCTCTCGTTTTATTCCTGATACACTGACCGGTCGGAAAATTTTAATCGCTATTCCCTGAAACTTATTCCCATTCGATGGTTGCCGGCGGTTTCGAACTGATGTCGTATACAACGCGGTTTATTCCCCGTACTTTGTTGATTATTTCGTTTGACATTTTCGCCAGAAATTCGTATGGAAGGTGAACCCAGTCGGCTGTCATTCCGTCGGTTGACATTACTGCGCGCAGGGCTACTACATTTTCATAAGTCCGCTCGTCGCCCATTACACCGACCGACTGTACCGGAAGCAGCATTACGCCGGCCTGCCATACTTTGTCGTACAAATCCCATTCTTTCAGACCATTGATGAAAATGGCATCGGCTTCCTGCAGAATTCGTACTTTTTCAGGCGTCACATCGCTGAGAATACGGATTCCGAGTCCGGGACCGGGAAACGGATGGCGTCCCAGCAGTTCAGGTTTTATATGAAGGGCTTTTCCCACTCTCCGGACTTCATCTTTAAAAAGCCGGTTCAGCGGTTCAACTATTTTCAGGTCCATTTTTTCGGGAAGTCCGCCCACATTGTGATGCGATTTGATAGTTGCCGACGGGCCGTTTACCGAAACCGATTCGATTACATCAGGGTAAATCGTTCCCTGTGCCAGCCATTTGACATCCTTGATTTTTTGTGCTTCTTCGTCAAATACTTCAATAAAATTGCGGCCGATAATTTTCCGTTTCTTTTCGGGTTCGGTTACACCGGCCAGATCGTTCCAGAATTTTTGTTTGGCATCAACACCAATTACATTGAGGCCCATGTCTTTGTATGATTCGAGTACGCTTTCGAACTCGTTTTTACGAAGCAAACCGTTGTCCACGAAAATGCAGGTCAGGTTATTACCGATGGCCGTATGCAGCAAAACACCGGTTACAGATGAATCGACACCGCCCGAAAGGCCCAGTACCACTTTGTCGTTGCCCAGTTTTTCCTTCAGTTGGGCAACTGTGGTCTCAATAAACGATGCAGGTGTCCAGTCCTGTTTGCAGCCGCAAATATCAACCACAAAATTGGAAAGCAGTTGCTTGCCTTCGGTTGTATGATATACTTCCGGATGAAACTGGATTGCCCAGGTTTTTTCGCCTTCAATTTTGTATGCCGCGTTTTTTACATCTTCGGTACTGGCAATTACTTTGTAGTTTGCGGGTATTTTTTCAATGGTATCGCCGTGCGACATCCATACCTGTGTGTTCAGACTTACTCCTTTAAAAAGTTCGTTCGACTGGTCGACAAAACCCAGGTTAGCCCTTCCGTATTCGCGCGAGTTGGAGGCCGTTACTTTCCCACCGTAAAATTGCGCCAGGTACTGTGCCCCGTAGCAAACGCCCAGCAGTGGTACTTTCCCTTTTATTGCCGACAAATCGGGGTGTGGAGCATCGACATCGCGTACCGAGTACGGACTGCCCGACATGACAACTCCTTTTATTGTTTCGTCGATTTCCGGAAAACGGTTATACGGGTGAATTTCACAATAAACGTTCAATTCCCTGATTTTCCGACCAATTAGCTGTGTGTACTGAGAACCGAAATCAAGTATTAAAATTTTTTCCTGCATGGACTCTGTTATTGAAAGTTTGTTATTGTCGACCGGCAACCGGGCTTGTACCGATAATTTTATTTATCATCCTTCGCTGCCGGTTTTCTGTTTTTTATTGATGCCCCAAATATAAATAAAAAATAAAAGGAAGGGATTGCAGGATCGGATGTGTAATAAGTAGTAAGAAATTGATAAGATAAAAATGTTAAGATAGTATGCTTATTTATTCTTTATGGCAGGTTTAATTCTGAAATTTTTATCTTTGGAGCATTAAAAAATAAGCCATTCAGGCAACTAAAATATTCCGACATGATCCTATTTTTTAAGACCCCGAAAAGTACTATTGCCGTAAGTGTAAAAGAAGTAATTTGTAAGGATGACATCGATAAATTACTTTGGTTGTTCGGCGGGGCAGAACAAATCAATCAGAAAGTATTGGACGGCTGGTTCGTAGGGCCACGCAGGGAAATGATAACTCCGTGGAGTACCAATGCAGTGGAAATAACCCAGAATATGGGAGTTCCGGGAATTATCAGGATTGAAGAATATATTCAGGTGCCGGATGAAAAGGCAGGCTTCGATCCCATGCTGAAATCGCTGTATCACGATCTTGACCAGCATATTTTTACTGTCGACCGGGAGCCGGAGCCAATTATAGCGATAGACGATATTGCTGCCTACAACGAAAAAGAGGGACTGGCATTGAGCCAGGATGAAATTGATTACCTGAACCGTGTGGCTGCTAAACTGGGACGTAATTTAACCGACAGCGAGGTGTTCGGTTTTTCGCAGGTGAACTCGGAACACTGTCGTCACAAAATTTTCAACGGAACGTTTATAATTGACGGCGTGGAACAGGAAATGTCGCTTTTCCAGATGATTAAAAAGACATCGAAGGAAAATCCGAACAAAATTATTTCGGCATACAAAGATAACTGCTCGTTTGTGCAGGGGCCTGTGGTTGAACAGTTTGCCCCCAAAACACAGGATAAACCCGATTTTTTTGAGAAAAAAGATATTGAAACCGTGCTTTCACTGAAAGCCGAAACGCATAATTTCCCGACCACGGTGGAACCGTTCAACGGTGCATCAACCGGAACGGGTGGCGAAATTCGTGACCGTATTGCCGGCGGAAAAGGAAGCCTTCCGATTGCAGGAACTGCGGTTTATATGACATCGTATCCGCGTACCGAAGGAGCCCGTCCGTGGGAACAGGCCACCGAAGAACGCGACTGGCTATACCAGACCCCGGAAGAAATACTGATTAAAGCATCGAATGGTGCCAGCGACTTCGGAAATAAATTCGGTCAGCCTGTCATTACAGGGTCAGTTTTAACTTTTGAACATTTTGAAGCAGGTAAAAAATACGGGTTCGACAAGGTGATCATGCTCGCCGGGGGAATTGGTTTCGGCGCGAAAAAAGACAGTCTGAAAGAAGAACCCGGCAAAGGTGACAAACTTATTTTACTGGGTGGCGACAATTACCGCATCGGTATGGGTGGTGGAGCTGTTTCGTCGGTCGACACCGGCGAATACGATAATTCGATTGAACTGAATGCAGTGCAGCGTGCCAATCCCGAAATGCAGAAACGTGTTTTTAATGCCATTCGTGCATTGGCCGAATCCGATAACAACCCGATTATCTCGATACACGACCATGGTGCAGGCGGCCATTTGAACTGCCTTTCCGAACTGGTTGAAACCACTGGTGGTAAGATCGATACAGCAAAATTGCCTGTTGGAGATCCGACTCTTTCCCAGAAAGAAATCGTGGGCAACGAATCGCAGGAACGGATGGGACTGGTGATGCACGAAAAAGATGTGGAACTCCTGAAGAAAATAGCCGACCGCGAACGTGCCCCGATGTATCAGATCGGTGAGACAACCGGCGACATGCAGTTTACCTTTGAGAATTCACTGACCGGCGAAAAATCGATCGACTGGCAGTTGAGTTACATGTTCGGGAAACCGCCGAAAACAGTTCTGACAGATAAAACCGTTGAAATTCATTTTGAAGATTTAAAATACGATCAGGAGAAGACAGAGGAGTATCTCGAAAATGTACTTCAGTTGGAATCGGTTGCCTGTAAGGACTGGCTGACCAACAAGGTCGACCGTTCGGTAACAGGCCGTATTGCCAAACAGCAAACTGCCGGCAAACTTCAGCTTCCGTTAAATGATGTGGGCGTTATTACGCTTGATTATCAAGGGAAAAGCGGAATTGCGACCACCATCGGTCATGCACCGGTTGCTGCATTGGTTTCTGCTGAAAACGGTTCTGTTTTGGCGATCGCCGAAGCGCTTACCAATATTGTATTTGCGCCGCTGGCCGATAAAATGCGCAGTATTTCGCTGAGTGCCAACTGGATGTGGCCGGCCAAAAATGAAGGAGAAAATGCCCGTATCTATAAGGCTGTGAAAGCGGCCAGCGATTTTGCCTGTGCACTGGGAGTCAACATTCCGACCGGAAAAGATTCGATGTCGATGACCCAGAAATACAAAAATGATGTGGTGTATGCTCCGGGAACGGTGATTATTTCTGCTTCAGGAGAAGTAACCGATGTGAAAAAAGTGGTTGAACCGGTACTGGCAAATGATCCGGGAAAAACGGTTTACCTTGTTGACTTTTCAAAGTCGGCAAAATCACTTGGCGGCAGTGCATTCTCACAAATTATAAATAAGCTGGGCAACGAAACACCGACAGTGGCCGATGCTGCTTATTTTGTAAAGGCATTCAATGCCGTTCAGGAACAGGTTGAAAACAAAAATATTTTAGCCGGTCACGATATTTCTTCGGGTGGTTTGGTAACTACTTTGCTTGAAATGTGTTTTACCGATAATTCAACCGGGATGGAGCTCGACCTTTCCGGGATAAATGAAAAGGATACCGTTAAAGTTCTTTTCAGTGAAAATCCGGGAGTAGTGCTTCAGCCTGACGATGCCGCGCAGTTCGAGGCTGGTTTGAATGCTGCCGGAGTGCAGTTTGTAAAAATCGGGAGTCCTGTTAAAGTCCCATTCTGCATTGTGAAAAATTTTGGTCGCACGCTGGAACTCGACATTGCTTCGTTGCGCGATCTTTGGTTTAAGTCGTCGTACCTGCTCGACCGGAAACAGAGCGGAGAAAAATCAGCACTCGAACGCTATAAAAATTATAAGAAGAACGAACTTCAGTTCGATTTTAGAAATTTTACAGGAAAAGCAGCCGACTATGATATCGATTTGAAGCGGAGAAACCCCAGTGGCATTAAGGCTGCGATAATCAGGGAAAAAGGCATAAACGGCGACCGGGAAATGGCTTATGCGATGTACCTGGCCGGGATGGACGTGAAAGATGTACACATGACCGACCTGATTGCCGGACGCGAAACGCTGGAAGATGTGAATATGATTGTGTTTGTGGGTGGTTTTTCGAATTCCGATGTGCTGGGATCGGCAAAAGGATGGGCCGGTGCGTTTAGGTACAACGAAAAAGCGCGTATTGCACTCGAAAATTTTTATAAACGCAGCGACACGCTTAGTCTGGGCGTTTGTAATGGCTGTCAGCTGATGGTTGAACTGGGTCTGATTTACCCGGAACATGACGAAATGCCGAAAATGCTGCACAACGAATCGCATAAATTCGAATCGGCTTTTGTGAATGTTGAAATACCTGAAAATAAATCAGTTATGCTTGGCTCGATGGCCGGGCAGAAGCTTGGCGTGTGGGTAGCGCATGGCGAAGGAAAATTTTCATTGCCAAAACCCGAATCAGAATATAAGGTAACTCTGAAATATATTGGCGAAGGTTATCCTGCCAATCCGAATGGGTCGATGTACAATATTGCCGGTCTTTGTTCAAACGATGGCCGTCATCTGGTGATGATGCCCCATCTTGAACGGGCTTTTTATCCATGGCAGTGGGGGCATTATCCCCGCGAACGGAAAAACGATGAAGTTGCCCCGTGGATCGAGGCTTTTGTGAATGCAAAAGGCTGGATTATGAAAAACAAAAAGTAGTTTTTTTTATTTTTTTTATTTTTTTTTGACCCATGGCTTTTGTCATGGGTTTTTTGTCGGCTGGATGAACTAATATTCAAATAGAGAGAATATAAATAAATTTCTGTGGAATTTTTTCCCGGACTATTTTTTACATTTGATAGTGAATAATCTCAAACTAACAGACAGATGAAATACCTTTTGCTATTACTCGGTCCCGGATCAATTGCAGTTTTTGGTGTCTCGCTTTTTTTCGAACTTTTTACCGAAATGAGTGCGCTATGGCCTATGATTATTTCTGCAATTGTATTTTTTTTTATTTTCCTGCCCTTGTTCTCTGTAACCCGTTTCCGCGTAAACGACCGGAGATCAAAAGAAAAGATGAAGGAAAAGAATCATCTTCTCTGAAATTTGTTTCCTATGGGATAAATTTTTTATTCTTTTCCCTCTTCAGCGACAGGTTTTTCATCTTCTTCCGAAAAATCAAGCAGTCCTTTTTCCTGAAGAAGGTTATACCATGAAATAATTTTTTTCATGTCGGAAGTATAAACCCTTTCCCTGTCGTATTCCGGAAGAATCTCTTCGAAATAGCTTTTCAGTTCTTCACCCGAAGCCTTTGAATTGAAGACCTTTCCTTTTTCTGCAAGTTCAGCTATGTTTTTTAAAACTTTTTTCAAACTAACTTCTTCGGTTTGGGTGAAAACAGAAATATCTGCCAATGCACTTATTTTCGACGTCGAATAAGCAGGCATCCTTTTCCCGGTCAGAAGAGATTCGACGATTACACTGTTTTTCGCTTCTGAAATCACTTTAAATAAGCCGGGTTGACCGCTGATTGATAATATTCCTTTTAACATGTTTGCATTTTTTAACCGATTGCGAAGATATTATTTTCCTGAAATAAAAAAAATACCGGGGATTTATTTGCATCAGGGGCTGTGGAATAAAGTTGTCTGAAAAGTAAGGCAAGAAAAATATAAACCTGCAAATCAGGTAGGAGTGTGTTATTTCAACTCGTAAGTAATTCATATTTGTATTTCCTTTTTTCAGACAGCTTTATTCTGCCATCAGCAAAAGCACAACGTATTGTTTTGTAAATAATTGTTTTTTGACACAGCCCGATGTCTCTTTGAATTATTTGAAATTCAACCGGTAACTTACGCCAAAACTGAACCATCGCCCCGGCTGGCTAATATTACCGATATCGACATATTCCGTATCGAAAAGATTGGAGACCGTCGAATAGATTTCAATATTTTTATTCTTCCAGAACAATTTCAGATTAACCAGCCAGAACGGATCGTATGGCACTTCCCGGGTATAGATCCCGTCTTCGAAAAGCGTATAAGTCCCGTTGCGGTCCTGCCAGCTTATCTGCCAGTTGGCTGCCAGATGTTTCCATATTGAATGATAAAGCGAGATGTCGAATTTATGTTTGAGATTATCGAGCGCAAAATTCGAGTAAAAGTTGTTTGTTCCTTTGTCAAGCTTTATACATGAATAGTTTATACTTATTTTTTTCAGGAATAACGGCTGATTGAAAAGCCGTTCGGGAAACACCTGAAGTTGGGTTTCAATGCCGGTTGAACTGATTTTTGTAAGGTTTTGTGTTTTCCACAAAAGTTCTTCGCTGGTTCGCACCCAGTCGATAATATCCTTTCCTTTTCTGAAAAAAACACCGATATGTCCCTGTACGGCAGCTGAATTGTATTTCAGCCCGCCTTCAATGGTAGAGGATTTTTCCGGCTTCAAATCCGGGTTCCCTTCATTGGTCGGCCCTTCATAATAAAGATCGGTAAACGTCGGCATTCGCATCGATGTATTGAATGACGAATACATTTTTAACCGGTCGGTAAGCTGGTAAGCCAGATCGATGCCCGGATAGATTTTCCAGTCGAAGTTCAAATCTGAAATCCAGTTTGCCATTGCTCCCACCGAAACAGTAAATTTCGACAGGTAGACCGAATGCTCAGCAAAAAAAGAAATATCAGTGCGTGAATGCGATTTTGTGAAATAATGTCCCTTTTCACCGGGAACCTCAATTGAGTCTCCCATTGTTTCGCCCAGCGTATTGCTCCATATATTTTCCGAACGGAACTCCGCGCCAAAAGCTGTCTTCCCCAGTTTCGAACTAAACCACGAATTCAGGTTACATCCGAATACATCGGTCAGGTGGTAATTGCAATAGTCATTTTTATTTCCCCTGAACAATTCGAATCGGTCCTGATGCCGGCGCCAATAAAGGGCAGGCGTAAAATGCAACTGTTTACCGGTCTTCATCTTTACAGATGCAAAAGTGGTTTTCACAGCTTCGTACTGATCGGGGTAAAGAGGTGTGTAAAAGCTGTTTGCACCAAAACCTTTTTCTGTATAGCCCATCTGTACATCCAGATTCCCGGGGACTGTTTCCAGTTGTCCCTGGTAAAATATATTCCGGGTTCCGAAATCAGTATTATCGGTATACCCATCCGAAGAGATGGAATTTGCGGCAACAAAATGATTAAACTTCCCGGTCCGGACACTTCCGGAGATATTGAAGTCATACAAATTGTGTTGTCCGGCAAGTATATCGGCTTTTACCGATTGTCCTTTTCCTTCTCCGGTAATAATGTTGATTGCCCCGGAAAAGGCATTTGGTCCGTATACACGTGCAGCCGGCCCTTCGAGAATCTCGATGCGTGAAATGTTTTTCAGACTTACCGGAAGATCAAAATTGTGGTGCCCTGTTTGGGGATCGGAAATGTTGATGCCATTCAGAAGGACTAAAACCTGGTCGAACGAGCCGCCCCGCAGCGAGACATCGGCCTGAACTCCCTGAACACCTCTTTGCCTGACATCAACGCAAAGAGCATATTCCAGAAGTTCCTGGATACTCTGCACCGGCGCAGACTCAATTTCGTCTCTCTCAATTACGGAAATAATCCGCGCCACCTGCGGGAACGTAACAGGTGACCGTTGGGCGCTGACCTTAATCTCATCAAGATCGTACTTCATATCAGCCTTCAGCGTGTCGGACTGGGCAGAAACGGTTTCAGGAAGGGAAACAATGGTATAGATAGCAAGCAAAACGCCAATCCTTACCTTTTTTCCCAATGCCTGAAACAACGAATAATTTTTGCCCCCCCAACGTCTGAAAGTAAATACTTTCGCCCCTTTGGGTTGTAATACTTGTTTCATTTATTTATTTAATAGGTACGGCAAAAGTAGGGATTATTTCAGGATGGCAAAGAAATCCCGGATGTATGCTTCGTATAATGTACGGATTTAATACTGAAAAAACGAATTTGTATAACACCTGATACCTTGTTACAAAACATCTTAAAACGGTTAACCCAAAATCAATAGGGTTACGTATGAACTATCTGTAACGTAGGTAGATAGAATGATAAATTTTCTTTATATGCAATAAATAAAATCGAACAATAAAAGATGTTAAAATCTTTTATTTGCTTAAAGTTATGCCTACATTTGTTCAAGACAATAACAAATAAATACATAACGCCATGACACAACTTCAGTTCAACAATGCATTATTAGGGCTTCAGGACAAGTTGTTATTTTATGCCCTGAGTCTGACATCGGATCAGGAAAAAGCGCAGGACCTCCTTCAGGAGACATTTTTAAAGGCGCTGACTTATCGTGATAAATTTGCACAAAACACAAATTTCAAAGCGTGGATTTATACGATCATGAAAAATACATTCATCAATAATTACCGGAGAAATGTAAAAGCAAAGAATACATTTGACGGAGCGAACAACGAGTTTCACCTGAAGTTTTCGAAAGACAAAATTTATCCTTCACCCGAATCGTTTTACAGTTCGAAGGAAATTTCGAAAAGCATCAGTGATCTGGAAGATGAATATCGCGTGCCATTTACCATGTTTCTCGACGGGTACAAATACAAAGAAATTGCAGAACATCTGGAACTGCCGCTTGGTACGGTAAAAAGCAGAATTTTCTTTACCAGGAAAAAACTGGAAAAGGCATTGAAGGAATATGCAAACTAAGATTAAAGCAAGTAATTGATAAATTCAAATTGGTTTGACAGGTAGTGAAAAGAGGCTTATCGTAACGATAAGTCTTTTTTTTGTTCGTACCGACGGTTATTTTTACAGAAAAATTGCATTATGAAACAAATAGCTGTTCATCTGGCCGAAGGATTCGAGGAAATTGAGGCCATCACAATTATCGATGTGTTGAGAAGGGCAGAATTCAAAGTTATTACAGTATCTGTATCCGGTAAAAAGCAAGTAACAGGTTCACATCATATTACCGTATTTGCCGACCAGCTTTTTGAAGAAACCGATTATTCGTTATTCGACATGCTGGTATTGCCGGGTGGAATGCCAGGGGCAAAAAATCTGAATGGACATAAAGGGCTGAGACAACAGATAGAAACATTCAACGGCAAAAAGAAACCGCTTGCTGCAATTTGTGCTGCTCCTTTTGTTTTTGGTAATATGGGAATTCTGAAACAAAAGGAAGCCGTGTGCTACCCGGGTTACGAGAGTTACCTGGCAGGTGCAACAATAAAAACCACGCCGGTTGCAGTTTCCGGGAACATTATTACCGCACGTGGCGTTGGTGCTGCTTTAAAATTTGCCCTGAAAATCACAGAATTTCTTGATTCAAAAGAAAAAGCGGAGAAACTGGGAAAAGCAATGCTTGTGGAATAAAAAAATGCTTGTGGTACAAAAAATATTTTCAGTCAATATCATCTTCCATGATGATCCCGGCAGGATAAGGCAATTCAATAAAAAAACGGCTTCCCTTTTCCAGATTACTTTCTGCCCATATTTTACCGGAATGACGATCAATTAACTCTTTACAAAGGATAAGTCCAATGCCGGAGCCATCTTCGTTCCATGTCCCTTTTTGCTTTATTTTTGAATCGATCTGAAATAATTTTTCAAGATTTTCCGGTTTTATGCCAACGCCGTTATCCTCAACAATTATCCTGATTTTGTCGGGGAAAGGGTGAACCGATACTGTAATTTCTCCTCCTTCCTGCGAATATTTTACAGCGTTACTCACAAGGTTTCGGATAACGGTTTCAATCATTACAGGATCGGCAAAAATTTCCTGATCTTCTTTAAAATCAGCATGAATAACAATATGTTTCTGATCGGCAGCCGATTTCAGAAGATTAACGACATTGTCGTAAATAAGAACAAATTCTATTTTGATGGGGGTAAAAGTAACCCGGTCTGTCTGAGAACTGGACCAGTCAAGAAGGTTCGACAACAACCGGAAAATTGTATTTGCAGAATTGCAGATATTCCGGATAAATGCTTTTCTGTCTTTTTCCGAATATGAATCATATCGTTTGTCTAACAGCTGAGAATACCCCATTACCGTATGAAACGGACTTTTCAGATCGTGAGCGATAATTGAAAAGAATTTATTTTTGGAGGCATTCAGTACCCGTAACTCTTCTTCGCTTTTTTTAATCTGAAAATTCATTGCTTCAAGAATTTTGTTGTTCCTTCTTTTTTCAGCATAGCGGTATGACACATAAAACAAGGCTATCAGCAAAAAGCATATTGAAGTTAGTGCCAGGATTTTCTGATAGCGGTTTTCTGCAAGTATTAATTTTTTTTCTGCCTTAAGTCGTCCGATTTCTGCTTCTTTTTTTTCTGTATCGAATTGTCCTTTTAGCTTTTCGATCTCTTTTATCCGGTTAATGTTTAAAAGACTGTCGGCATACCGGCTCTGAATTTTTTCATTCAGCAATGCCTGCCGGTAATCGCCTGTTTTTTCGTAGGTGAAAGCTAAATCGGAGTAATATAACTGCAGCAATTGATAATCATTTACATATTTTTTAGTTAGCTGAATGCCATACAAATAAGTTTCTACAGCTTTACTGTATTGTCCCATTTCCCTGTAGACACTTCCGATTCCGTCAATTACGTGTACCATGTTCTGATGATCATTCAGCTCAATAAATATTTCTTCAGACTTTTGATAAAAATCGAGTGCTTTGGTCAGACTGTCTTTCTGGTTGGCATAAATATTTGCCAGGTTATTAAGCAGAATTGCAATACGTTGCCTGTCCTCTGTTTCTTTTAAAATTTTCAACGCCTGCATATAATATACTTTGGCTGAATCAAGTCTGTTCATTCGGAAAAAGGTGACACCTATGCCGTTCAGGTTTACCCCGATATTTTCTTTCCGATTCAACGATCGGTTTATTGCAAGTGCTTTTCTGTAATAGAACAAGGCCGATTCATAATCTTCCATTTTTGTATAAACCATTGAAATATTGGAATACAGGCGTGACATCTGAACCTGGTCTTTTTTCTTTTCGGCCCAGCGTAAACCTTCGAAATAGAAATTAACGGATTCTTCGAAGTTTTGCATATAAAAATTGGCAAGACCAATCGAATTGTCCGTTTCAACCATGTTTGAAGTATCAGACAACTGTGTGTAATCGAGCAAAGACTGGTTGTAATATGCGATTGCCCTGGCATACTCTCCGGAGTAATAGTAAGCCTCTCCTTTCAGGTATTTTGCTGTTGCCTGTCCCTTTTTCGAATCTGTCATTTTTGCATATTTAATGGCTTTGGCAGCATATTCAAAAGTTAAAGCGGAATCGGATTTAATGTATCTTTCGGCAAGCAAATTATAAATCTGCACTTTTCCCGCATCGTTCGAATGTTCAAGCTGCTGTTTCAGGCTGTCGGCCGGATTTTGAGAATATGCAAATAAAGTGATAAAAAAAGAAATAAGTATGACCACTGAATGAGACATCATTAACACTTGTTAATGCAAATATGGTGATTATTTCACTTGTTTTAATGTCCTGAACAGATTACTTGTTCAAATATTTTGACATTTTTTTCAGAAGGATGTTTTTTCCGATCGGTTTGGTAATCATATCATTAAATCCGGCATCAAGAAATGTATCGAAATCGTCGGCCTGGGCATAGGCTGTTTGTGCAATAATAGGAAGGCCTTTTCTGAACTCACGGATACCTTTTGTTGCATCAATTCCCGACATTTCAGGCATTTGTATATCCATTAATACTAATTCAATTTCAGGATGTTCCCTGCACATATCTATAGCTTTTTGCCCGCTGTCGGCATATAAAAAAAGGAGTCCTGTATTTTCAAGTGTTTCTGACAGATAAAAATAAATGTCGCGGTAATCATCCACGATCAGAACTGTTCTGCCTTTCCAGCAGTTCGGCGAAAAAACATCCGGTTCTTCCTGGTAATCGTTTATCTCTTTGCTGCAAGGCTCGCAGGGAATTGTAAAATAAAAGGTTGAACCTGAATTTTTAACTGATTCAATCCACATTTTTCCTCCCATTAATTCGGCTAGTCTTTTTGCAACAGCAAGTCCAAGTCCTGACCCCTGTGGTACTTTCGACTTAAGACTGATTACCTGTACGAATTCATCGAAAATATCTTTCTGATACTCTTTTTCAATGCCAATTCCCGAATCACTGACATAGAACAAGATGAAATCTTTGTCCAATAATTTATAGCCCAATTCAATAAATCCTTCAGTCGTATTTTTGATGGCATTGTTTATCAGGTTTGTCATTATTTTCCGGATTTTTGGCAGATCAGTATAGAAACACGAAGATTCTCCATCCAGAAATTTTACCGTACCAACTTTAATAGATTGTTTCTGCTGAGCCTGAAGTTCTTTTTTCAGGTAACGTTCCAGTTCATCAATAAAATGATTCAGATTGGCATAATCGTTTGACAATGACATTAATCCGTTCCCGATTTTGGTGATATCGACAATATCAGTCATAATTGTCAACAGATTATTTGCATTGCGAAGAATCATATTTGCATAATTAATCCGTTCATTATTGGAGATATTCCGGTCGGATAATAATTCTGCAAAACCAAAAATCGAATTTAACGGAGTTTTTATTTCATTCGAAATATTTGATATAAAAATGGTTTTCCGGGCCAACTGGTTTTTCAGATTTTCTGTTTCTTCATTAATTCGCGATAACTCGGTCTTTAAATCGATATTTTCTTGCTGTAACCGGAATGTACTTTTTTTAACAATTTTAAAACGGAGATAAATAAACAGATAAATCAGAAAAATAATTAGGAACAGGCTAGCTATAATGAGTCCGGGAAGAGGTATTTTAATGATTTGCACGCTTAAAATAAAAAACGATAACATTTTTGTACGGATTAATAGTCATGCTTTAAAAATGCATTTCGCAAATTTGACAATCGAAGATAGTTCATTTGCTTGTTAAATACAATTACATGTTTTCTGTTTCAGAATTGATAAAAATAAAATTATCATTAACCGGCAAATATTATCTGACAGACTACCAATTTTTCTGATTTTTGTAAAAAGGACCAGATCAATTTATAGTTATTCCCTGCTTTTTATAAGAAAGGGCATTTCAAAAAACAGCAGTTTTTGAAATGCCCTTGACATGCTGATAGAAATTCGGTTTTATAATTCCCGGATTTTTATATTACGGAACCAGACGGTATAACCATGATCCTGAAGTCCGATATATCCTTCTTTTGATATTCCTTCGGTGAACCCGGGAAAATTTTTAAACTTACTGTTCTGCACCAGTTTATCCCATTCCGGAGTCCATAATGTGTAAGAAACTACTTCTTTTCCATTCATGTAATGGTTTACTTTCCCGTCGACAACCTTTATTACACAGGTATTCCATTCTCCGGCAGGATGTACGGTTTTCGGGTCGGCAGCAATCATATCATACAGCGAACCTGCCAGATGGCTGGGAACCTTGTTGTCTGTTGCGTTGTCATTATCAAGCACCTGTATTTCAGGAGCGGCATAATAAATTGGTTTGCCGGGAACTTCCCGTACGTAGTAAAAAATTCCGGAATTGGCCATTTTCCCGGCCTTCCAGTCGATCGATAATTCAAAGTTTTTGAATTTCTTTTTACCAAAAAGAATATCGCCATTGGAACCCTGACCTGGCTTTTTACCTTCGCCTGTAAATACTTTCATGGCACCATCCTCAATTATCCAGTTGGCAGGCATGGACGTACCGTTACACTGCCGCCAGCCATCGAAATTTTTACCATTGAAAAGTAAAACCCAGTGATCTTTCTTTTCCTGTTTGGTAAGTTTATTTGTTTCCTGTGCAAACGAAGGAACTGCAAAAATCAGAAAAGCAGCAAAAATAAAAGAAATAGTTTTTTTCATGTGTCTAATTATTTAAGTTAGATTCCGGCTTCCTGAAAAATTTATCTTTCAGAATGTTGTATTTTAAATTATTGATTGTTTCCTTTTTTGCCGGAATTGGATTTTTCATCTGTTTTTTAGTTGTCTCAAAAATAACAAAATACTCTGTTCTGTAAACTTATTGCCGGTTTAAACCGCATTTGTATGTTTCCATGGCCCGTTTACGGGCAAAATCGTGGTTAATTACAGGGGACGGATATTTTGATGTACCGTATTCCTGTATCCATTTCCGGATATATTTTTCCTGAGGATCAAATTTTTTTGCCTGTATTTCAGGATTGAAAACCCTGAAATAGGGAACTGCATCACAGCCCGATCCGGCACTCCATTGCCATCCGCCGTTGTTGGCGGCCAGATCGAAGTCAAGAAGTTTTTCGGCGAAATATGCTTCCCCCCAGCGCCAGTCGGTAAGCAGGTGTTTGGTCAGGAAGCCGGCCGTCACCATTCGTGTCCGGTTGTGCATATAGCCGGTAGCATTCAGTTCGTGCATTCCGGCATCAACCAGCGGATAACCGGTTTCTCCGTTGCACCATCTTTCGAATCCGGCTTCGTCGTTTCTCCATACGATGCGATCGTATTCAGGTTTGAAACTTTGTTCGGCAACACGAGGGAAATGCCAGAGAATATCCATGTAAAAGTTGCGCCATGCCAGTTCGCTCACAAATTTTTCGGAAATTTTGAGGGCAATCCGGGTAACTTTCCGGATGCTTACTGTGCCAAACCGGAGGTGTACGCTGAGCCGGCTGGTTCCGTTTTCAGCCGGAAAATCACGTAATGCAGCATAATTCTGTAACTTTTTTTCTGAAATATCGAAGTCCGGAATCTGCAAAAATCCGGGTCGGAAACCAATGTCTTCCAGAGTCGGCATCCTGAATGCTCCGGTTTTTACAAGGTTTTGCAGCAGTTGCTGTGACGGGTTTTCAGCCAGATGCTGATCTGTCAGCATGGACTTCCACTTCCGGTAATAAGGAGTAAACACTGTATATGGCTCTCCGTTTTCCTTCACAATTTCGTTCGTATCAAAAACAATCTGGTCTTTATAATCGAAAAAGCGGATGCCTTTTGTTTTCAGAATGTTTTTTACCAATTGGTCTCTCTGCCGTGCATACGGCTCGTAATCACGATTTGTATAAACTGCATTTACCGGGTATTCGGAGATAATTTGCTGAAATATTTCGGAAGGCTCTCCGTGCATAACTTTCAGTGAACTGCCATTTTCTTCACAAGTTTTTTTTATAATGGTAAGCTGTTGATTAATGAAGAAAATACGAGGATCGTCTTTTTTCAACCGGTTCAGGATGTGGGTATCAAAAATGAAGACCGGAAGAACCGCTAAACCCGCATTCAATGCCTGGAATAACCCCGTGTTGTCATCCGTTCGCAGATCGCGCCGAAACCAGAACAGGTTGATCTTTGTTTCTGTATTATTTGTTATTTTCACAGGTCATAATTTATTTTTCTGAATACATATTTTTTAAACACTCTACTTTTGCCTTTTCTTTTTTAAAATTAAAAAAATATAAACGAAATGAAGCGAGGTTTTGGAAGTGATAATAATTCGGGGGTTCATCCCCAGGTATTGGAGGCATTGGGAAAAGTGAATGAAGGACATGTACCTGGTTATGGAGCAGATGAATATACCCAAAAAGCTGTTTCATTATTTAAGAAGGAATTTGGCGATGATGTGAGTGTATTCTTTGTTTTCAACGGTACAGGGGCCAATGTGCTGGGGTTGTCGAGCCTGGCACGTTCGTTTAATTCGATTATTTGTGCTGAAACAGCTCATATACAGGAAGATGAATGCGGAGCTGTGGAAAAGACAACTGGATGTAAATTGATTCCTGTTGAAACACATAATGGAAAGATAACCCCGAAACAGATTCATTTTCAGTTGAAAGGGTTCGGTTTTGAACACCATTCGCAGCCCGGGATAATTTACATCTCGGAGTCAACCGAACTGGGAACATTGTATACTCCCGGAGAGATTAGTGCTATTGCCGATCTGGCGCATCAACACGGCATGTATTTATACATGGATGGTGCCCGTATTTCCAATGCTGCTGTGTCGCTCGGTCTTCCGTTCAGAACTTTTACACGCGATGCCGGCGTCGATGCACTTTCGTTCGGCGGTACTAAAAACGGGATGATGTTTGGCGAGGCAGTGCTGCTTTTTAATCCGGACCTGGCAAAATATACGAAATACATCCGGAAGCAGAACATGCAGCTGTATTCAAAAATGCGTTTTATTTCAGGACAGTTTCTGGCATATTTTGAAAATGAGTTGTGGAAACAAAATGCGTCTCATGCCAACCGGATGGCAAAGTTGCTTGAGTCGGAACTGAAATCAATTCCGCAGGTACAAATTACCCAAAAAGTGGAAGCAAACGGGGTGTTTGCAATTATTCCACCGCAAATAGTACCACAGCTTCAGGAAAAGTATTTCTTTTATATGTGGGATGAATTTCAGTCGGAAGCACGTTGGATGTGTTCGTTCGATACGCAGGAAGAAGATATTTATCAGTTTGTTGCATTAATAAAATCGCTTGTCTCGTGAGGTTTTTCAATTATTTCCCATACAGCCGGGAACCTGTTGATGAAAGAATGGAGAAGAAAATATTCAGGTACAGCCTGATTATTCCTTCATTTTTTGTTGCAGTGTTCTGGCTGGTGAGAATAATTGAAAGTGTTTTCGATCTGGATTTTACAACTTGCGGCATATTCCCGTTGCACTGGAAAGGGTTGCCCGGAATCCTGCTTGCACCGTTTATTCATGGCGATTTTAAACATCTGGGAGCAAATACCGTCCCTTTTTTTATTTTGTCGTCGGCCTTGTTCTATTTTTACAGGAAACTGGCATACCGTATTTTTATCCTGCTATTTCTCCTTTCAGGAACATGTGTATGGTTGGGCGGAAGGGAAGCATGGCATATCGGATCAAGCGGGCTGGTTTACGGGATGGCTTCGTTTTTGTTTTTTAGCGGAATATTCCGGAGCGATGCACGTTTGCTGACAATCGGACTGATTGTTGCCTTTTTGTACGGAAGTATGTTCTGGGGGATTTTCCCTGTTTTGCCGGAAATTTCGTGGGAAAGTCATTTCTGGGGGGCAGTCAGTGGCCTTGTCCTTTCTTATTTTTACAGAAAACAGGGGCCTCAGCGGCAAAAACAGGAATGGGAAGATGAACCGGATGAGGATGAAAATCCGGGAACGGATGCTGAATGTGAAGAAAATGCAATGGATGAACTCCAAAAGGAAAATATTATGAATGATCTCAACCTGAATAAATAAAAAGTTTTAACTTTGGCAGCCATATTTAAATAGGTTCTAATATAATGATTAGCAGACGAATAATCCGAATAAAAGTACTTCAGATATTGTATGCGTATTTTACTTCGCCCGATAAATCAATTAACAATACGGAAAAAGAATTATTTTTCAGCCTTCAGAAAACTTATGATTTATATCATTATTTGCTGGCTTTACCGGCTGAAGTAGTAAAATATGCTGAATCGCGTATTGAACTTCGAAAAAATAAACATTTTCCAACCGAAGAAGATTTGAACCCGAATACACGCTTCGTCGATAACCGGTTGATTGCCCAATTGCGCGAAAATGAGGAGTTGAATAAATACCTGGAAAAATCGAAGTTCACTTGGGTAAACGAACCGGATTTGATCCGAAAATTGTACAATGAACTGGTAGAACAGGATTTTTTCAAATTGTACATGGTTTCTCCGGATAACTCGTATGCAGCTGATTGTAAGCTTGTTGATGATTTTTATGGTGGCATTGTTTTAATGTCGGAAGATCTGGAATCTTACATGGAAGAACAGAGTATCTACTGGAACGATGATCTGGATTTTGTGATCAGTATGGTACTGAAAACATTGAAAAAGTTTAAGGAAACCAGTTCCTCCTCAGTTGTTTTGCTACCCATGTTTAAAGATCACGAAGACGAACAGTTTACGAAGGATTTGTACCGGAAAACTATTCTGAACCACGAAGACAATTATAAAATAGTACAGCAACATACAATGAATTGGGATGTTGAACGTATTGCTTTTGTGGATATTCTGATACTGGAAATGGCAATTACGGAGTTTCTGTATTTCCCGTCAATTCCGACAAAGGTTTCGCTGAATGAATATATTGAGTTGTCGAAGTATTACAGCACTGAAAAGAGCCGGAATTTCATTAACGGGATCCTCGACAAGACGCTGAAAGATCTTAAACAGGAAGATAAAATCAGGAAGGCCGGACGTGGATTGGTTGGTGAATAGCCGCTTTATGAAAATGTTTCTTTATATATCGTTTTTTATTGTTTTTGTTTCCTGTCAAACCGAAAACAGAAAGCAATCCGTTTCCGAAGCCGGGAAAGCAGCGCCGGAAGGACAGTTTGTGGTTCGGAAAGAATTCCATAATTTTGGAGAACTGAAAGAGGGTGAGAGTGTTGCATATTCTTTTTGGTTTAAAAACGGGGGAGAAGCCGCTTTGAAAATATCAGGCAGCGAAACCGATTGCGGTTGCATTCAGGTTTCGGTTCCCGACGAGGCAGTTATGCCGGGCGATAGTGCTTATGTTGAAGTTGTTTATAATTCGGCAGGCGATGTCGGAAAAGTTTTGAAAACAATTACGTTATTTGCAAACACGAAAAAGAAAAAAATACAGTTTCACATCATTGCCGATGTGAAAAGCGAATGGATAGAACTTAAATAACTAAAAATTGCAGAATATGTTGAATTACATTTTAATGGCCCAGCCACAAAACGGTGCACAACCCAACCCGTTTATGAGTTTTCTTCCTTTAATCCTGATTATTTTGGTTTTCTATTTTTTTATGATCAGGCCGCAGATGAGACGCCAGAAAGAGTTGCGTAAATTTCGTGATAGTATTCAGAAAGGTGACAATGTGGTTACGACTGGCGGAATATACGGAAAGGTTGCTGAAATTAAGGAAACGACCATCCTTCTTCAGGTTGATGAAGGTGTGAAACTGAAGGTTGACAAAAGTGCTGTTGTGAAAGATATGAGTGATGTCGCACAGAAATAATGTCTGGGCAGACAGATGATGAACTACTGGAGTTTCCTCAAAAAAATGGTCATAACCGGAACAGGTCGAGATCAGGTTCATGGTGGCTTTTAAATTCAGCAAAACACCCGCCTTTATTGGCCTCAGATAAATTGATCCTGTTATTTGAGGAAACTCCGGATTTATAAAGCAACCTGTTCCTTTTTCAGAATTAATGTTTTTTTCAAATAAATAATTTTTCACCTTTGCAATAAAGGGGAAAGATTTGTATACCATAATCGACATAGAAACCACAGGGACAAGCACAAAAAACGGTAAAATAACAGAGATTGCCGCATTTGTACATAACGGAACTGAGATTGTCGATTCGTTTACTACATTGATTAATCCCGAGTGTCATATACCCTATTTCATTACAAAACTTACCGGAATTGATGATGAAATGGTTCAGAATGCTCCCTGTTTTTATGAAGTTGCAAAGAAAATTATTGAAATTACCGCCGGCAATATTTTTGTTGCACACAATGTCGGTTTCGATTACCGGTTTATCCAGGAAGAATTTCGCCGTTTGGGCTATGACTATAAGCGGAAAACCATGTGCACGGTTAAACTGGGACGGAAATATCTTCCCGGACATGCTTCTTATTCGCTGGGAAAATTATGCAGTGACCTGAATATTATAATTGACGACCGACACCGGGCGACCGGCGATGCTTTGGCAACAGTTAAACTGTTCGAATTACTGCTGGAAAAACATCAGGAGGCAAGTCTGGTTCCGAAGAATGCGCAAACCAGTTTGTTTTAATATTCTTAAAACTGGTTGAAAATGTTTTGATTATTTCCTGTTGTAGCCAGCTTTCCTTCTCCCGTCTCCTTTTTCCTTTCTCCTTTTTCCCGTCTCCCTGACAGAATTTATCGCAGGTACAGGTTGCTGTCGCCATAACTTAAAAAGCGGTAATTATTCTCGAGGGCATGCTGGTAAATTGTTCTCCAGTGATCGCCCAGAAAAGCTGAAATAAGCAATAGTAATGTACTTTGCGGCTGATGAAAATTGGTCAGCATTCCGTCAATCATCCGGAATTCGTATCCCGGTAAAATGATAAGCTGTGTTGATGCAACCAAGTGGTCGGTTTGCTGTTTTTTCATAAACGAAAGCAGGGCATTAACCGATTCGCCGGATGTGGTGGCAGCTTCGGTCTGGTATGGCTCCCATTGTTCAATTTTCAGATTTTCGATGCCGGATATTTTTCCGGACAAAGCCTGACATCCCAGCCAGTAAATGCTTTCAAGTGTCCGGATGGTAGTAGTCCCGACAGCAATTACCGGTCCTTTGTGTGCCAGCAGATTTTCGAGCAGCGATTGTGAAATATGGATTTGTTCCGAGTGCATCCGGTGACCTTCAATGGTTTTCGATTTTACCGGTTGGAAAGTGCCGGCCCCCACATGCAACGTTAGTTCCCGGGTCTTAATCCCTTTTTCCCTAAGCCTTTTAAAAGTGTCTTCTGTAAAATGCAGACCGGCGGTAGGCGCGGCTACCGATCCTTTTACTTTTGAATATACGGTTTGATAGCGCAAAAGGTCGGATTCTTCCGTATCACGGTGTAAATAAGGCGGAATCGGCAATATTCCTGCATGTTCAATGATTTTTGCAAATTCAAAGTCCGGATGATCCCAGCTGAAGCGGATTAAATTTTCGTTTTCAGGCGAAGGCATTTTCTCTGCAACCAAGTGAACGGTTACGCCTTCAATGGAAACAGTTTTCGATAATTTTCCTTCTTTCCATTTTTTCAGGTTCCCGACCATACATTTCCAGGTACAGGTTTGTGTTTGCTGAAAAGCAATCTGGTAGTCAGCCGGTTCATGCGGATCAAGACAGAATATTTCGATGTGCGCTCCGGTTTCTTTTTCGAAAAGAAGCCTGGCCCTGATCACTTTTGTATTGTTGAAAACAAGTAAGCTGTTCCCGGGCAGCAGTTCCGGAAGCTCGGAAAAAATGTGGTCTTCAATCTGCTTGTTTTTCCATACCAGCAGCTTCGACTGGTCGCGCCGGGGCAAAGGATATTTGGCGATTTTTTCATCGGGAAGATGATAATCAAAATCGCTGATTGCAATGCTGGCAGGATTGATGTTTTTGAATTTTTCCATAATTACGGGCGCAAATGTAAAGAATCTGCCCGGTAGCGCAAAATACTTTGTACTTTTGGCAAAAATTGAAAACAGATGATTAAAACAGGAGATAAAGTAAAATATCTGAATGCCGTTGGCGGAGGTGTGGTAACCGGGTTTTCAGGGAAAAACATGGCCACGGTGGAAGATGATCAGGGATTTGAAGTGCCGGTTCTTATATCACAACTGGTGTCGGTTGATGATAATTCCGGAGAGGAGGGCGATGAAGTGACAAAAGTGACAACGGTACAGGAGAGCAAAAAGGAAGAAGTTTTGCCGGAAAGTATCATGGTTGAAACAAACGATGCTGCGGATTTTTACCTGACTTTTGTTCCTGATAATGCGATGAATCCGGTGGGCGGAGAGATGAAAGCATTTCTGGTAAACGGCAGTAGCTTTATGGTCCTTTACAATTACAGTTATGTGTCGGATGGTGAATATATCAGTAAAAAATGGGGAAGGCTGGATCCCGGCACAAAATTGCTTCTGGACAGTTTTTCGCCGAACGAGTTAAACAATCTGCCTGATTTCTTTTTTCAGCTGATGTTTTTCCGTGAACGGTCGAAAACTGTTGAAATGCCTGTTTTTAAACTGGTAAAAGTAAACCCGGTGAAATTCTACAAGGAAAAAAGTTTCAGCAAAAACGCATATTTCGCGGAGAATGCCTGTTTAATCTCTATTCGTGAATCCGATTTCGAAGAAGAAATGGAGGAGCTGACAAACAAGGAAGTTCAAAAGGCAATCAGGGAGAAGCAGGAACCGAACGTGAAAAAAGCGGTGCTTCCTCATGCTGATTTGGTCGAGGTTGATCTTCACATCAATGAGTTGCTGGATGATACCAGGGGACTTTCGAACCATGAGATGCTTGAGATACAGATGAAAACTTTTCGCGAAAAGATGGAAGAGGCCATAAAAAACGGTGTGAAGCGAATTGTTTTTATTCACGGCGTAGGAAACGGGACGTTGAAACAGGAAATTCGTCAGGAACTTTCCCGGAAATTCAGGAAATATGCATTTCAGGATGCAAGCTTTCAGGAGTACGGTTTCGGGGCTACAATGGTGATCCTGAAAAAATAATCATGTCTTGATTCTGAATTTGCCGGTCAGGGAATATGCTGCCCGGAATTTACCGGTTCTTTTCGGTGTTACGATTTGTTTTAGTTAGTCTGTTACTACTGTAAAATAATTTCAGGGTCAATACCCAACTTATGATAGAGCTTTTTTGCCACGTTGAGGGTTATTTCCCTTTTTCCGCTTAAATACTCTGAAATACGGGGAGGCTTTACTCCCAACAGATCGGCCAGTGCCTTTTTTGTCAGCTTCATTTCGTACATCTGGTACTCTATTGCTTCCTTTAGCGTAGGTGGATCAATGGAATAATGGGCCTTTTCGTATTCTTCGATTATTGAACCAACCTTCATTAATTCAATATAATCAGGATCTGTTTCCGGAGTTGAATCATCCACCAGGTTGACTAATGCTTCAAGTCTGGCGTTTGCTTTTTCATATTGTTCTTTTGTTATTTCCATGTTTAAATTTTATCAATTTCGTTTTTACTAATTTTATCGTAGTCTTTATGTGAACCAACAAAACGGATAAAAACCATTTTTGCGCTAAAAAGTACCTTTGCAATAATATGGTAATGGTTTCCGGAAATATTAAAAATAAACCTTTGGTTACCAACAGAATCAACAGAATTAAATGAATTTTTCATATCATAAAAATTGTTCCACTCTGCCTTCTGTACTTTTTTAAACCACATTTTCAGAGGAATTTCTGCCTTGGGATCTTCTTCGAAAAAGTTTCTTAGCTTGCTAAATGAAATTATCCGCATTTATATTATAAATATAATTACAAAAATAGTAAAAATGTTACATATATTGTAATTACGGCATTAAGAAACTACAAATTATTGACGATTTATTTTAAGTCACAATGCCCTTGACTCACAGAGCTGACATTGACACGACATTATTTTCCTTTCATCTTTCCCAGTTTCTTTCTGAAGTCAAGCATGTCGGTATTGTCCGGTTCAGCAATCTGGTAAACGGTAAGTGCTTTTTCCAGATTCTGAATATCCTTTTCCTCTGTAAAATGCTGGCACATCGAATAGCAAAGGATGCCGATAAAACCTTTTATCCGCTTAAATGATGCCACCAGAAGTTTGTCTTTTTCTGTCTTTATTTTCGAATTCAGCGTATCGATTTCCTGTTTCCACCAAGCTGAATCCATTGTCAGCAGCGCGTTGTAGTAGCTTTTTCTCAGTTTTAGTTCTGTTTCAACATTTTGTGACAATTCGTTTATCTGCTGCTGATAGTTTTTGTCTTTCTGAATTTGATTAAGATATTGTGTAAAAGAGTCTTCCTGCTTGAAATCCGTATTACCGTGCATATTCCGTGCAATCAGTGCGGCCTGGATATAGTCTCCGTTTTTTGTCAGTTTTTCGATACGCTGTTTTTGTCCGGCCACATATTCCTGCACGATTTGTTTTTCATCAATAGCTGTTTTTTTTGTTTTGTCAGAAATCAGCAGAAAAGCAAGCGATTGTTGTGTAACATTTTGTGAAGGCCATTCGTGTATGGCGTCGGTTATTTCCAGACATAAATTTGAAGGCGTCAGTTGGGGATTGATTATGAAAGGGACAGCTTCCATGAAATTGAAATCGTCCATTCCGGTTACCGCCACAATTTTACAGTTAAGAGCTGAAATTTGTGCCGATGAAGCCAGTGCTCCGTAAGCAATTACTCCATTTACCTTGTGACTGAGGGCATAACCTATCGACATGCGTGCGCCTCCCGAGAATCCTCCGATAAAAAGAATATCTCCTGCCTGATAACGGTTCTTTACATCGGCAACCAATTCTTCAATCTCCCGGATGTAATCAGGATCATCATTTTTTATCCGGTTCGAGGCGGCAACAATTACCCCGTCTTTCAGGGCCGCTTCCTTAAATTTGCCGACGGCCAGTTTTCCGTCGCCATGCGAGTCAATTGCGATCAGCAGAGGAAGTTTTTTGTTCGTTCCATCAACCGTCGGGACAAACACCTGGTACGAATGTTCCGGGTTCGTACGGCATGTTTGCGTGACGTTATCTGTTTCTTTGCTCTTGTTTGTTTGTTGCTGAACAGATTTTGACTGACAACTATATAAAGCGATGGAAATGAGACAATAAAATAAAATGGTCCGCATAGCTGGAATGTTGGAGATTGAAAATCAAAGATCGGAAAACTATTTGTAGTTGTGTAATGATGGTGGAGAATTTTACCTGTCGGCAGATCGGAAAAAATATTTCCACAGGTGAATTTAAAACGTTTCAGTGTAAGAGAAATTTATAATAATATATTAAATGTGTGTTATTTAATAGTCATGTTTTCAGTGTGTTATGTGCTGTGTGTGTTAAGTTTGTCAGGTGTTTTCAAACCTTTTATTTTTTATAAAAATATCCATTACCTTTGATCTCAGATCAGAGGGGGAACTTCCGTACTGAAAAATCGCATATAACATTGAACCTGAAAAATACAGATATTGATGATAACTTGATCTCCCGGATTCAGAAGGGGAATAGCCAGGCATTTAAGCTTCTTTTTGAAAAATATGCCACACGTCTGTATCAGTTTTCATTAAAATATTTAAGAGATAAAGAAGATGCCGAGGATTTGCTGAACGAAGTTTTTCTTAAACTTTGGGAAAACAGGCAATCTCTGAAAACAGGAACTTCTTTTCAGTCGTATTTATTTACTATTGCTTATAACAATATACGTAAATGTTTTCTGAAAAGAAGCAGGGAAGAAAAGTATATTCAGCTTTTTGCTGAAGAATATCTTTCCTTTTCTCAGTCAGGAGAGGAACAGCTTGATTATGTTCTTTTCTCCCGGAAAATCAACGGTATTATTGAACTATTGCCTCCGCGCAGAAGAGAAATTTTTTTGCTTAGTTATAAAGATGAACTTAAAAATCAGGAGATTGCTGATAAACTGGGTGTGAGCGAACAATTTGTAAAAAATCAGTTATCACTTGCCCGTAAATATATTATTGAAAAGATTCAGGAAGACAGCCATTTTGCAGGTATTTTATTTCTTTGTTTGTTCGCCGGAGAAAATTTTTATTAAAAAAGTCAAAAAATCCGTTTTCGAAGGGTACGTTTTGTCCATGAGATGATATTACATGAAAAATACAAGCCTGAAAATGGATATTCGAAAGGAACATATTAATCACGTTTTTGCCCGGAAGTATAGCTTGCAGGATCAAAAAGAACTTGAAAAATATTTTCAGGATAAGAAATTGAATGAACAAACGCGGAAGGTTATCAGGAATCAATGGGAACAATTCAGGGAAGAACCGGACAATAAACCGGATATCGATCAATTATATTATAAATTGTTTTATACCATTCATCAGAATGATTCAGCGACATCCGGAAAGAGTTTATTCTGGCAAATTTTGAAAATAGCTGCTGTTTTGCTCGTAGGGGTATTTATTGCAAGCGGCATTTATTTCTTTTCAGGAGACGACAGAAACGGATGTATTCTGCCACTCGAATTTGTTTCACAGACAGGTTTTCGTAATCAGTTTAAACTTCCCGATGGAACAACCGGTTGGCTAGGTTCCGGCTCAGATCTGAAGTATTATGTCGATAAAAATAAACAGCGGGTTGTGGAACTCGACGGCATTGCATATTTTGATGTAACACATCAAAAATCGCAGAATTTTATTGTGAAAACTCCTTCGAATCTGGATGTGCAGGTACTTGGTACAAAGTTTAATGTAACATCGTATTCTTCGGAACACTCCTGCGAAATTGTGCTTGAACAGGGAAGTGTTGAGCTGGATTTGAAAAACAGGAAGATTTCTTCCATGGTACCGAACGAACGGGTAGTTTATTGTCAGGAGAACAATTCAATACAAAAAACAAAAGTTGATGTAGCCGATTATCTGGCATGGAAAGACGGCAAACTGATTTTAAATGATCTTTCGCTTGAAGAAAGTTGCGTCAGACTTAGTCGTTTTTACAATGTTGAATTCGAAGTACAGAAGGGGGTTACGAATAACCAAAAAGTCAGGCTGGTGTTGGAAGACGAATCCTTGAATGAAGCATTGACTCTTCTTTCAATGATATTGCCCGTCACTTGCAAGGTTGAAGAAAGAAGTCTGTTAAAAGACAATATGTATTCAAAGAAAAAAGTAATAATAAAAAATAAGTAATCTATGATGACTTAAACAAATCCTAAAAAAAGCAGGAAAGCACGGCAATGCCCTCCTGCTTAAAACTAAAGTACATTGGAATTATAAACCTTAGTAATTTTCAAATTTATGAAAAAAAATCACAAGAGTAGAGCGTGGTATGGACATGCTCTCAAAAAAATGTTTTTGGTTATGCGAATAGTTCTGTTTATTTCATTGGTTTGTTTGTTGCAATCATTTGCACTGGAGTCATTTACTCAAAACTCCAAAATTTCAATTTCGGTTAAAAACATGAAATTGGAAGAGATACTGATGCAGATTGAGAATGAAAGCAAGTACCGTTTTGCCTACGACCGGAATGAGATTGATCTTAACCGGAATTATACGGTTGATATTCACAATGCTGAAATCGACGAGTTCCTTCAGCGGCTTTTTTCCGATGGGAAAATCAGGTATAGCATTATTGATCGTCAGATTGTGCTGTCATCAGTCAAGGCACCTGGAGTGATAAATGTATCAGGTAAAGTTACCGACTCTTCAGGAGCCCCTTTACCTGGAGTATCAATTGTGGTAAAAGGTACAACAAATGGTATCATTACCGATTTCAACGGACATTATACCTTAAGCAAGGTTCCCGGAGGAGGTACATTGGTATTCTCTTTTGTAGGAATGAAAACTCAGGAAATACCTGTTGCTGAGCAGACAGAGATTAATATAATAATGAAAGAAGAATCGATAGGGATTGAAGAAGTAGTAGCTGTTGGTTACGGTACGGTTCGCAAGTCTGACCTGACAGGTGCCATTGGCTCCGTGTCATCAAGCGAGATCGTTAATGTTCCGCAGACAGGCATTGCCGAGCTGTTGCAAGGTAAAGTTGCCGGTACGAACATTACGACAACCAGTGGTGACGGTGACATGCAGATTCGTGTACGTGGTACTACTTCTCTGAACAAGAGTAACGAACCTCTTTGGGTCGTTGACGGTGTGATTGGCGCTCCTTCTCCAAGTAACCCTAACGACATAGAAAACATTCAGGTTTTGAAGGATGCATCCGCAACTTCTATCTACGGTTCTCAGGGTGCTAACGGAGTTATCCTGGTAACAACAAAGAGAGCGAAGGCAGGTTCAAAGGTTGTTTTTGATACCCGTATGGTGGTGAATACTTTGGCAAAAGAGCCTGACTTGATGAGTCCCTGGGAATATGCACGTGCATATAATGAGGTCAATGGTGCAGGTTCCATCTCTGACGCTGACATGGCCGCTTACAAGGCAGGTACGAAGGGTGTTGACTGGGTTGACCAAATGATCCGAACTGGTTTTGTACAGAAGTACAATCTCAACATCAGCGGTGGCAGCCAGAAGACGCAGTACTATGTTACCGGTACGATTTCTGACAACAAGGCTCAGTATGTAACGGTACAAAGCCATAGTTACGACATGAAAGGTGGATTGACCACTAAAATCGCTCCTTGGTTGAAATTCAATACCTTCATATACTCTTCTTTTAGCAAGGGTCATAACAGTGTCCCTTCTAATGCATTTGATGACATCTATACATATTCACCCACAATGGATCTGATGGATGAAGACGGTGTTTATAATAAAGACTCATATAACTCTATTCATAATAACCCTTATGCTAATGTAATGGCAGACTATAAAGACAGTCATGCTCGTTCTAACAGTCTGTTCGGTGAATTTATTTTCACTATTATCGACGGTCTGACATTCTCTACTCAGGGTTTGTACACAGATGGTATAAACCGGTCAAGAGAATTTGAATCCTCAACGATTTCTGCCGGTTCTGAGTCCTATGCAGTTACTTATAATAAAAATTCTTCTACCTGGCGTAACATCAACAACCTGACTTATGACAAGTTCATTGGTAAGGACCATCACGTAACCGCTACCGCTGTAGCAGAGTTTACTCAGAGTAAGAGTTCCGATGCCTCTTTCACTACACAGGGTATCACCAATGAAGCTACTACTTATTGGAATGTGGCTGCAGGTACGAGTATCAATGGATCTTCAAATTACTCTAATAGTGCATTGAGTTCCTTCCTGGGTCGTGTAAACTATAGCTATAAAGGCAAGTATTTACTGACCGGTACGTTGAGAGCCGATGGCGCTTCAGAGTTGAGCAAGGACAACCGTTGGGCAATCTTCCCATCAGTAGGTGTGGGGTGGAATGTTCATGAAGAGGATTTTTTCAACAAAGACCTGGTGAACCAGTTGAAGATTCGCGCCAGCTATGGTATCATTGGTAATCATGCCGTTAGTCCTTATGAGACTTATGCTACCTTATCGTTCGTCAGCAAGGGTGCATCTTATGGTACAAGTACCGGTTACACAGGCTACTGGCCCTCAGGTGCAAGCAATCCCGATTTGAAATGGGAAAAGACCGCTCAGTATAACGTAGGTTTCGACCTTGGCGTTCTGCGGAACCGTATTACTTTGACAACCGACTTCTATATCAAGAAGACAACCGACCTGTTGTTCGAAAAATCATTGCCTTCATGCTATGGTGGTGGTAGTGTATGGGTAAACCAGGGCGAAATCCGTAATAAGGGTGCAGAGTTCACTTTGAATGTTATCCCTGTAAAAAACGGAAATTTCACATGGGAAACTGATCTGACAGCTGCATACAACCGCAACAAGGTTGTAGACCTGGCTGGTGAGGACTATATCCTTCCAGATGAGGATCGTGGCTCATTGTACTCAGGCGGAGTTTTCATCTTGAAGAAAGGTGAACCCGTAGGTAGGTTTTATTTGTATGACTGGGCAGGTCTCAGTGACGAAGGTGTCAACTTGTTCTATACAAAGGATGGTGGCACAACCAACATGCTGAATACAGAAAACCGTATAGCTGTAGGTAATACCATTCCTGCCTGGATATTCGGCTGGAACAACACCTTCAGGCACAAGAACTGGGATGCCAACCTTTTATTCCGCTTTACCAGTCGTTTTGATCGTCTGAATGTAGGCCGCTATGAGGCAACAGCAATGTCTGGCCCTTCCCGTTTCATCACCATGCGTGAAGGTTACTACCGCAGTTGGGAACACGTGGCCGACAAGAGCAAAGCACGCTATGCCAGCCTGACAAACTCTGTCAACCAGAATACTCCAAACTCTACACAATTCTTAGAGAACGGTACATTCCTGCGTCTGCAGAACATCTCATTGGGGTACACTTTCCCAAAAGAAATGACCAATGTTGCTGACATCCGTTTAGGTTTCAACGCTGAGAACCTGTTCGTGATTACAAACTACTCCGGTCTTGATCCTGAGACTGTATCAGAGACTAACCGTGATGGTGCGCAGGATACCGTATTCGGTCTTGATTGTGGTTCAATGCCTATGCCGAGATCATTTACATTCTCTTTACGTTTCGACTTTTAATGTTAACTAATTAATAAACTGAAATATAAATATACTATGAAGTATTTATGTAAGATATTCGCATTGGGAATCATTGCACTGGGCTTTTACTCTTGTGATGACTTCCTTAAGGAGACTCCCAACGGCCAGTTGCTGACAAGTGATGCATTCAAACAAGCCAGTGATGTTGACGCTGCGGTAGATGTATTGTATAGGCAGGTCAGCCGTGGCGTGATGTATGACACACAGAACTGTGAAGGTCAGATGGGAGATGATATTTCTACGCACCCTGCTTCAAATAAGGCTCTGAACAGAGAGTTGGACTTGTATAATGTTTCTTCCGGTAATGCTTGTACGCTTGACGAATGGTCAAAAGTATATTTGATTATCAAAGCAGCCAACTACATTCTTGACGGTGCAGCTAATGCTCCGGATGTATCAGAGTCAACGTTGAACTATGCTTTGAATCAGGCCCACTTCTGGAGAGGATGGAGCTACTTCAAGCTCGTTCGTCTGTTTGGACCTATACCTATGGTTATCAGTAACAATGTTGACAACAGTGTCGGATTGTCTACCGTGGCTACGATTTACGATGAAGTTATCATTCCTGACCTGACTGCTGCAGAGAACTTGCCGGACAACTATACAACTGTTCCTCAGGCAATGAATGGCATCAATGTTGTTGCTAACTCAGCTGCCGCTAAGGCGCTGTTGTCTAACGTTTACCTGACCATGGCAGGATGGCCTCTGAACAGAGGTACCGAGTATTATACTTTAGCTGCTAATAAGGCTAAGGAAGTAATTGACGGTTTGGGAACCAAATATAACTACTCTATGTATGATGATTATGCAGAATTGTTCTCTGTAAAACTGAACACTTCTGACAGAAACAACAAGGAACTCATCCTTGGTACATTCTATAACTATTCATTGTACGGTGACGGTGACAATAGCGAGGCTGCCCGTGGCGCTATTGTTGATATACCTGACTGCGCCGACGGTTATAACAACATCCGTGGAGAAATCAGTTTCTGGTACAACATGCCGGATGGACCGCGTAAGACAACTACTTATCCGGTGGTTACTTACGTAAAGGCTAATAGCGCCGCTTATCCCTGGTACAGCTCAAGCGTTCCCGAAGGAAACCGTTTTCCTTATGGTGGAAAATATCTGGAAACCAACGACATGGTAACAGAATACGATATTTATCAGTCAATGAGTTCCCAGTTCCGTGGGTGGGGTCAGAAGACTCACCAGATGATTCGTCTCAGCGAGGTTTACTTGTGGTATGCCGAGGCCCTGGGGCGTTCAGGTCAGACCAGTACAGAGGCTGTCAACTACGTGAACATGGTTCGCAACCGTGCCGACGGTCAGGGAGCAAGCGTAACCCGTGCTGACGGAAGTGCCAACGTTTATTCTTCATCGATGAGCGCAAGTGAGTTGGCGGAAGCCGCTTACAACGAGCATGGTTGGGAAGTTGCTATGGAGTGGACCGTTTCAGCGACACGCTATCATGACATGCAGCGTATGAACCGCGTTCAGGATCACTTCAACCTGCGTGTACAGAATCCTACTTATACGATTGACGGTAATGCAGTGAAAGAGCCTAACTCTCCTTCAGGCTCTTGGGAAGAATGGAAAATGTTTATTCCTACTCCTGAAAGTGAGGTTATACTGAACAAGGATCTTGGTGTTTCACTTGAAGAAAAGATGAACTTAATCAAATAACACAACAATGATTACGAAAAAAAATATATATAGAAGTTTAGCACTTGTGTGCATTTGTCTGGGGCTGACCGCATGTAACGATAAATTCGGAGATGGCGTGAACCTAAAAGGCATTGAAGTTGGCTCTGATTTGAGCCTGAATCTGGGTACATCGGCTATAGTTCCCGCATACCCAATTCCTTGGGACTGTACTGACTATGAGTTTACTTTTAGCAGTTCTAATCCCGAAGTTGCCGCTGTAGACGCTTATGGAAAGGTTGTAGCATATGACTCAGGCGATGCTACAATTACCATTTCTTGCGGTAGCTACAACAATAGTGTGAATGTAAATGTATATGAAATTACCATTGGTCAGAAGTGTCAGGAAATTTCAGGTTTGGTAGGTCTTTGGGAGTTCAACCAGCCTAATCCTTTGAAGGCTACGGTAGGAACTGACCTCATTGCTTACCACCATGGTTCGAATGAATTGGGTACTACCGACGGTGCGGAGAATGACTATGCACAGTGCACAGGCTTCAACAAGAAAGATGGTGCTATCAAAACTATTGACTTCAACCCTGCATTCTATTGTAAACACGGCCTTTCATCAGGTTCTACCTATACGATCCTGATTGACGCCTTTCGTCCGGCATCTTCAGGAGGCCGCTACACCACATTAATCAATACCGATTTGACCAATACCGGTGACCAGGTTGTTTACTGGCGTAAGGAAGGTTACCTTCAGGTTGACGGCAGTTCTAACCGTTCAACCAATGCCATTGAGAATGACAAATGGTATCGTACTGTTATCGTGAAAGATGGTTCTTCATCTTTAAAGTCTTATGTGAATAGTGTTCTGTGGAAAGAGGGTGGCAATCCTTCAGGCGCTGTATTCGATGATGTTGCTATTTTGCTGAATGCTGATAATGACGGCGACGACCGTTCGTTGGAATGGTCGACGGTGGCCATCTTTGACCGGGCATTGACTAGTACTGAAATCGCTGTCTTAGGGGGGCTCTGATTAGAAGCATTTCAAGACTCGGAAATTATTATACAAATAGAGAAAGGGACGAAAAAATTCGTCCCTTTTTTTATGGCATTAAAAAGACAAAATAGAATAAAAGAGGATTGTATAAGTTGATTTTTCGCCGGCTACCAATGCAAACGATTGTTCTTCTTTCAAAAAGAAGAAATAATGAAACAGAGAAAAATCATAAAAATTAAGACGGATTTAAAACATATTTAAGGCATATTTAAAGTGAAATATATTAGTTTGTCGCAGGATTAGTTTTTCCTTACTTTTGTTAACTCGTTAAAAATATATTCTGAAACCAAATTCAAATTGAAGAACACTGATCTGGAAATATGGGAAAGTTTTAAAAAAGGGGATAAATCGGCACTTTCTTTTATTTATTTTCAGCATTTTTATCCCATGTTCCAATATGGAATCAGATTTAAAGACGATCCCGAATTTATCAAAGATTGCATTCAGGATGTTTTTTTTAAACTGATAAAAGCCGGAGAAAATCTCGGTACAACCACAAATATCCGTTTTTATTTATTCAAGGTTTTAAAAAATGTCATCTATAAGAAAATTGCGAAAGAAAAAAAACTGGAGGAGCTGGGATCTAACCATTTGAAATTTGAGGCTTTATTTGCAGTGGAAGAGGATTTTTCGGAAAATGAAAATCCTACAGCTAAAGAAACGACACTGTATCAGGCATTAAAAAATTTGAGCGACAGACAGCGGGAAATTATTTATTTGCGCTATGAATGTGGAATGGATTATGCACAAATCAGTGATATCATGCACATGAAAAACGATTCTGCCAGGAAATTGGTGTTCAGGGCAATAAAAACTCTGCGGAAAATTATTGAAGACCAGTTAAATTTTCCGGTTTTATTTTTTCTTCGGTTTTCTCCTTTAAGTGTTTTCTAACATATTTTATTCTGTCCACAAAAAAACTTTTTTCGGATTTACCGGATAAAAGCTTTTACAAAGTGAAAAAAGAATACAGCAAATATACAGTTGAAGATTTTGTCTGTAACCTGAATTTCATCAAATGGGTGAAAAAAGGAGCCGACCAGAAAAAATGGGAAGCTTTTATCAGGGAAAATTCACATCAGTCAAAAAAAATAGAGACAGCCAAGAAAATTATAAAGGCTTTGCATACATCTGAATTTCCGGTTGGTAAAGATGAAGTGTATGCCGTATGGAAAAATGTAGAACTGTTCTATAAGTTGCGCCATCAGATGGATCGGAAAAAACGGTTAATCCGTTTTGCACGCTATGCAGCAGTATTTCTGCTTGCCCTGTCAATCGGTGCGGCAATCCCGGTTATTTATTTCACATCCGGTAATCATAAACCGTATATGGTCGAATCTGTGATACCCGGGAAGCATGAAGCCAGGTTAATTCTGTCGGGAGGTGAAGAATTTATACTGAAGAAAAAGCAATCGGAACTTCAGTTTGATGCTTCCGGCCGAAAGATTAAGGTGGACCAGGACAGCGTGATTAATTATAGCGGGAAAGTCGATCAAAATGAGATGGCTCAGATTGTAATACCTTTTGGCAGCCGTTCCGATATCAGTCTGTCCGACGGAACCAGAGTGTGGTTAAATGCAGGTTCAACGCTTACTTTTCCTCAAAAATTTGCAGGTAAGAGCCGTAAAGTAATTTTAAAGGGAGAAGCTTATTTCGAGGTAACGAAAAATCCGGAGTGTCCGTTCATTGTAAGCTCTGATAATTTGAATGTTACAGTGCTTGGGACAGAGTTCAATATGAGGGATGATGACTTTGATGACAAGTTTGCTGAGGTTGTTTTGGTTAAAGGATCTGTAAGCCTGACAAAAAAAGGAATATTCAATTTGCTTGGAGAAGAGGTACACTTAAAACCGAATCAGAAAGCAGTTTACAGCAAGTCTGATAAAAAGACAATGGTGGAATCAGGTATCGAAACCGCGTATTATACCTCGTGGAAAGAAGGATTCCTTGAATTTGACAAGGAAGGCATTTTGACGGTTTTTAACAGGCTCTCCCGTTTTTATAATGTGCAGTTTATTTCTGAAAAGAGCATAACTCTAAACACAAAATTCAGCGGAAAACTTGATCTTGAAAAACCACTGGATGAAGTGTTGAAGGTAATTTCCGATGCGGCTCCGGTGAGCTATCGTATTGAAGGGAACAAAGTATTTGTGAACAGTAAATAAAATAATAGCGTATGAAAAAAAACAATCCGGGGAATGTTGAGGCCATCCCCCGGATATAAGATAAACGCCATATAAATATTAACGTTTAAGAAACATTCAAATTTATGGAAAAAAAAAGTATGAATGGGTGTTCCTATCGTGGAAGCACCGGAAATTTATGGAAAAAGATGAAACTATTTGTTACATTTTTTTGGTTAGGATTGCTGAGTGTATCGGCAAGTACGTATTCTCAGGAAACAAAGTTTAACCTGAGATTCAATGATGCTACAGTCAAGGAAGTATTTAAACAGATTGAGGACAATAGTGAATTCATATTGTTCTACAACGAGGATTATGTCGATGTGAACCGGAGAGTAAGTGTCGATGCCCGTGAAAAAAATGTGGAATACATTCTTGATGAGATCTTTAAAGGGACACAAAACACGTATAAAATATACGACCGGCAGATTGTAATTCTTGCGCCGGGAGTCACAAATGTTCCGTTTGCTTCAGAATCAGGATTACCTCAACCCAAAAAGATATCAGTTTCCGGTAAAGTTACTGATTCGTTCGGTGCACCTCTGCCCGGAGTGTCGATTGTTGTAAAAGGAACGACGAATGGCATCATTACCGATGCAAACGGGAAATATACACTTTCGAATGTTCCGGGAGATGCAACCCTGACTTTCTCGTTTGTAGGAATGAAAACTCAGGACGTGCCTGTTTCCGGAAAAAATGAAGTGAATTTGGTTATGAAGGAAGAATCGATTGGCATTGAAGAAGTGGTCGCTGTCGGTTACGGAAGCATGAAAAAAACCGATTTGACAGGGTCAATCTCCAGTGTCTCTGCCGAAGACTTTAAATTACAGCCGATTATGACTTCTACCGATGCTTTGATCGGACGTCTTTCAGGCGTCTCGGTAACCAATACTTCCGGTAATGTAGGTGCTTCAGTGAAGGTTCGTATTCGTGGTACTAATTCTATTAACGGAGGAAATGACCCGCTGTATGTCTGTGACGGAGTAGTTGGTACAGAAATGCCTTCCGTAGATGAAATTGAATCAATTGAAGTTTTGAAGGATGCATCTGCAACTGCTATCTATGGTTCCCGTGGTGCGAATGGCGTTATTTTAATTACCACCAAGAGAGGAAAAGAAGGAGCAACCCGTATTACCGTTAACGGGTTCGGATCGTTTTTACAGCCAATCAATTTATATGATGAACTGGATGCGTATAACTATGCAAAGGAGGTGAATATCCTATATAACAATGTATACACTGATGCCCAGTTGAATGAATTTAAGGCAAACGGTGGTACCGACTGGCAAGATGAAGTGTTGCAAAATGCCTGGAAACAGAAATATAATGTGGCTATTGACGGCGGTAGCCAGAAGGTGAAATATCATATTTTTGGCGAGTATTATAAAAATACTGCTTTAATTGAAGGTCAGATGAGCGAGGGTTTTAATGTCAGGTCATACTTCGATATCGATTTATTTAAGAATGTTAAACTGGAGTGGCATGTGAACGGTAATTACGGACACTCTACAAATACCGGCAGCAGCCTGTATGAAGGAGGAGCCGATGCGGTTTTGTTCAATGCCTTAACATGGGGACCTACCGAAAGTGTTTACGAAAGTGACGGTTCGTATAACTTAGCTGATTCCTATGGTGCAATGGGAGATAACCCTGTACTAAGGATGAAGGAAAAAGATACATGGGGAAAATCGTTCGGCGTTTCTTCAAACTCTGCAATAACATGGCAGATATTACCTGAATTGTCTGTTCAGTATAGGTTGAATCTGAACCTGAATAACGGCAACTCGTATGAGTGGGAAAGTACGGCATATACATTAAGTCATGCAACCGCATCCGGATCAAAGAGTTTTTCAAACCAGATTTTTCAGAATTTGATTGTAAACTGGAACAGAAGCTTTGGAAATCATAATATTTCAGCAACGGCTGTAGGGGAGAGTACCCGGTACAGATATGACAAATTATCGGGTTCCGGTGAATATTTCGGAAATGAAAATCTCGGATACTGGGGAATGTCTTCGGGTACTACAAGAAATGCCAGTACTGATTGGAACGATTGGTCTTTACTTTCGGCTGTAGGCCGTGTCAATTATAATTATGCAGGTAAGTATTATGCAACAGGAGCTTTTCGGGCCGATGGCTCTTCAAAATTTGCCGATGGAAATAAATGGAGCTACTATCCGTCTGGATCACTTGCATGGCGTGCTTCTGAAGAAAATTTTGTAAAAGACCTGAATGTTTTTTCCAACCTGAAAGTTAGGGCTAGTTACGGTAAAACAGGTAATCAGGGTGTAGGCTCTTATTCTACGATTGCTTCCCTGAAAAGTGAAGGTGCTTATTATACCTATACCAGTAAGGTTGTCGGCTATACCAGCAAGACCATTAATAAGGATTTGAAATGGGAGGAAACAGGCCAGGTAGATTTCGGCGTGGATGCCGGATTTTTTAAAGATAGATTGAATGTGACCATGGATTATTATCAGAAGGATACGAAAAAATTATTGCTCACCGTTACAACTCCTTACTTCCTGGGCGGTGATGATATTTATGTGAATAAGGGAGAGGTAAAAAATAAGGGATTTGAAATTTCGATTGATGCAGTACCTGTTCAATCGAAAGATCTGACGTGGGAATTTAATGCCAATTTTTCAACCAATAAAAATGAGATTGTGGATTTAGGTGGTGAAACTATTTACGGCTTAAGTTCTTCCGGTAACAATGATGCGATCCTTTCCGATGAAACCTATATTCTAAAGGAAGGTTATGCCTTGGGCGAACTGTACGGATATAAATGGCTGGGTATCTGGCAGGAAGATGAAGCTACAGAAGCTGCTAAATACGGGAATAAACCAGGAGACAACAAATATGCTGATATAACACCTGACGGTACTATCAATGCAAGTGACCGTACAAAAATAGGAAACGGAACACCCAAATATATATGGGGATTTAATTCAACCCTGAGATTCAGAAAATGGGATCTGAACGTTCTGCTGGAAGGTGTTGAGGGATGTGATAAACTGAATATCCTTTACGCAATGGCTTCTTCCCAACATTCAAAATCCCGGACAATTACACTGAAAGATGCATGGAACAATTCATGGACTTCTGAAAACAAAAGCAACAGATTCCCAAATGTTACCAGTGAAACTTCGACTAACTATCTGAATTCGACCCAGTGGGTTCAGGATGCAAGTTTTATCCGTATGAAAAATATCAGTCTGGGATATACTTTTGATAAGAGACTGACAAGATTCTTTGATTGCCATGTGTATATCAGTGCACAGAACCTGTTTACAATCACTGATTACAAAGGATATGATCCGGAAGCAACTTCTACTTTAGCAAGCGATGTCAATACCGGTATCGATTCCGGAATTACACCTTCTGCCCGTACCTTTACTGTTGGAGCTCAATTATCATTCTAATGTCTAATTTTATAAACAGAACAAGATGAATAAAAATTATATAATAATTCTGTTAATCGGACTTCTTACTTTTTCCTGTTCCGGTTTTTTGGATGAACATGCTAAAACTTCTCTGAATGCCTCCAACTTTTTTCAGAGCGGAGATGATTTAATTCTTGCGGTTCATCCTTTGTATTATGTTACAATGAATTTTACAACAGGCGATGATCCTATATCATTGTTCCTGAGACAGGATGACTTAACATCTAACCAACCTGCCAATACTTACTTCCGCGATTTTGACACCTTTGATGTTTCTGCTGATTTAACTCAACTGCTGGAGGCTTGGCAGATTCCTTATGCCGGGATAAAACGTGCCAATTTTATTATTTCTAATTATGCCGATACTCCTGATTGTGATGAGGATACAAGAAATAACTGTGCCGGGCAGGCCTACTTCCACCGGGCATGGTGGTATTTCTGGCTGGTGAAATATTTCGGACCGGTTCCAATGCCTGTAAGTGATAGTGAATCTGATACGGAAATGGAAAAATCAAGTATGGAAGATATTTATACACAGATTGTTTCCGATTTGAAGAATGCCGAAGAAATGCTTCCCATAAAACAAACCAGTGATGACTGGTCGGAAGACGGTTACAGTATTGTTCCGACGAGAGGTTCTGCCAAAAGTTTGTTGTCTATGGTTTATCTGCAGATGACCGGCTGGCCGTTGAAGCAGACTGATAAATACGCCTTGGCTGCAGCCAAAGCAAAGGAAGTAATTGATAATGAATCGACTTATGGTTATGGTCTGGTTGATCAGGATGAACTTTGGGCCGGTGAAACCCTTTGGGACGAAGAAACTGTTTTCGGTCACCCGTATAATTATCCGAACGGTGATTATACCATGAGAACCCCGAAAGCAGGTGCTCCTGTTGAAGAAGGCGGATGGTTCTGCTATTATCCGACAATCAACTTTTTCAAAAACTTTCCTGAAGGAAAACGTAAGGATGTTACTTTCCAGACAGATATCTGGTTGCCAATTAGTTCTGATCAGGCTGCAGCTTTTCCAGGTGTGGCTTTCCAGACAGAGAGAAGTGGAGAACAGTGGTGGATTGACGTTCCATGGGATAATGAAAATACATACAGGCAACATCCCTATTATGCAAAGCAACGTTTCGGCGGGTCACGTAATGCCAGCCCAAGCTGGGACGATCGTTATCTGACTGGTGATATGTGGCGTTCAGGCCGTTCACAGCGTTTTATCCGTTATGCTGAAATACTTTTAGTGTATGCCGAAGCAGAATGTATGGCCAATAGTGGTCCTGATGCATCTGCCTATGAAGCTATTAACCGGGTTCGTGAACGTGCAGGATTGGATGATCTGGCATCCGGAATGAGTGCTTCTGAATTCCAGGAAGCCTGCTTCAACGAACGTGGTTGGGAATTTGCAGGAAATGAATTCGGCGTTCGGTGGTCTGATTTACTTCGTTTGGAAAAGGTAGAAGAAAAATGTAGCTCATCTACCCGCGATTCACGTGAATACGCTCTGGATCACGATCCTACAAAAGCAGATTACTTTTTACCGATTCCGGCTTCAGAAAAAAATAAAAATCCGAATTTGACGGATAATGACGGAGCTGATTTCTAGATAATTTTATAATGTAAGGAAAGGTCATTGGATTTTTTTCAATGACCTTTTTCGTATATTGAAAACAATGTAAAGAAATGAATTTACAGGAGAAGAATCTGCATAAAATTCAATCAGTATTGCTATCTTCAGCTCATGTAAATCAAATTGAATAATATTTTTAGTAAATAACTAACCAACAGCTGAATAGATCAATATGTCCCTTTTTTATTTAAATGGAAAAACAGAGTTGCTTAGGAAATAATGAAAGAGCATAATTGTTAAATCATATTAATTATTAGTGATGAAGAAAAATATAGGTAGAAGAATCTTTTTAAAAGGTTCGGCCCTTGCCGGAATGGCAGGGATGATGGCAACAACGGGCACTGCTGCAATAGCAATGTCATCAGTAAATAATGAAGAGGGTTCTGCCAGCCCTTTTTCAAAAGAAAATGCCGGTTTCCCCGGAACGAAATTGTCGTATAACAGGAATGGTAAATTTAAAATTTTGCAGCTTACTGATACTCATTATGTTGCAGGAGATCCACGTTCGGAACGAGCATTGAAAAATGTAAACCAGATGCTGGATATGGAAAAACCAGATCTGGTTATTCATACAGGAGACGTAATTTTTGGCAAACCGGCCGAAGAATCATTACGGCAGATACTGGCCCCGATTTCCGAACGGAAAATCCCGTTTGCCGTTGCATTGGGAAATCACGATGAAGAGTATGACAAAACACGTCAGGAAGTATACGAAATCATTAAAACAATTCCTTACAGCATAACTTCAACAACGGAGGGAATATATGGTGTAACCAATTATACCTTAATGCTCACCTCTTCAAAAGATGATAAAATCAGCCGGGTTTTCTATCTTTTCGATTCCAATCGTGGCGCGACAATTCCTGATATACCAAAAACTTACGGGCATATTCATTTCGACCAGATTGCCTGGTACCGGAAACAAAGTGAGGCTTATGCCAAAATGAACGGAGGTGTACCTGTACCGGCTTATGCTTTCTTCCATATTCCCCTGCCGGAGCACAAAGAAGCTACCCGTGACGATGAAAATGGACGAATGATAGGCGTTCGGGGTGAAAATGTGGGTTCTCCTAAAATTAATTCCGGCTTGTTTGTTTCAATGAAAGAAATGGGCGATGTGCAGGCAATATTTGTAGGCCATGACCACAATAGCGATTGTGCCATATACTGGAACAATATGTTTTTTATCTACGGGCGGTTCAGTGGATGTGATACAGTGTATAACGATTTGAAACCCAATGGAGCCCGTGTAATTGAACTAACCGATGGAGAAAAAGGTTTCCACTCGTGGATTCGTTTGTATGGCGGAGATGTTATTCAGGATTTGAAATACCCGGATAATTTCGTGCGAAAATAGGAATTATTGGAAAAGGTTCGGTTAACGGACTGTAAATCAACTTCAGCCTGAAAATGGAAATATAACCTAAAACAACCAGATGGATAAATTATGCAGAATGGGTTCCTTCACTTTCTGGTACAGAAAGAATTTTCTTTATTTTTTTTGTTCCGGAAACAATAAAATACATTTGTTTATTTACCTGGCATTGAATAAAAAACAGAAGCTGAAAAGTTAAGTCTGACTCTTCGCTTTTTGCGGATACGGGAAGATTTTCCAAACAGTTTCGAAGTAAAGAAAATAAGGGTAAACCTTCATGTATTCATCAGTTCACTTGGTTTCGATGGATACATTATTTTGCACACGAAGGGAAAACATCGGTTTTTGCTGGTATTTTTTCGCCGGAAACATCAAAATGGACTAAAAGGTTTTAATCAGAATAAAATGATAAAAAATAAAATATTCATTCTTATTGGATTTGTTTTGCTGGAGCTAAATTCCGGATACACTCAGACAATGCCGGAGACAGGAAACAGTAAAAACAAAAATTTTTATATAGGGATTGATAACTCAGGAGACAAATGCGAACCCGGTGATTTTTTCAATCCGGTAGCTATGGATTCATTGGGCGTCGATTTTGTTGTCTATCACTACAGAGGCCCTAAAGGAACAGTTGCTGACGAGGCAAAAAAAATGGAGAAACTTGGAAACGATTTCAAAAAGGCAAACCTGAATGTGATTGTCAATGTTGAAAGCGGAAACTGGAACCTCAATATGAAAAGTACCGACGGATATGAGTGGGTTAGCCAGCCCGGGAATCTGCACCTTTTTAAGTTCCCTCCCGAAGTTTTGAAAAGTCTGAACCAGTCTGATGCCGTATGGGGTATTCAGTATGATGAACTGGAACATTCACAGATAACACGGAATTTATCGATAACTATCGAACATCCCGGCGTCGAGCTGGTAAGTCTTGCCGAACCAACCGGTATGGATTTTAAGTCGGCTGACGAAGCCGTTTATGAGGGTGCAAAATCGCTTGTTGATGAATGTAAAAGTTGCGGAACCCGGAAGGTACTGACCGAGCATGTCTGGCCTGTATTATTTCACAATTTTGCGCGGGCCGGTATCACGCCGGTGTACAAGCAGATGAAGGAAAACTGGTCGGACGTATGGGCTTCCTGTGCAATCGGAGCCTGCCTGCAATATGACAAAGAACTGTGGGCCTGCCTCGATTTCTGGTACCATAATACATTTCCCGGACACTCGGCTGAAGAGCTGTGGGGAAATTTATTATTTGCCTATTGGGTCGGTGCAGACAAGGCTTATGTGGAGAGCATCGGCAAACACATCTATGAGATAGGAGATAACAATATCCTGAGACTTAAGGAGAGAGGTGAAGTGCTGAGCCGTTTTGCAAAAAAATATGTACCGAACAATCCTCGTCCGTATACATTCCGCGATTTTGAGCCGGAAATTGCCATTATTCGTTTTGACGATACGGAATGGGGACAAGGCCCGCATACCTATTGTACCGTTGATTATCACGGGAAAACGATTGATTATTATTGGAAAGACTGGCTTTTCGGGGCATATGACCTGCATACGAGTCCGGCATCGGAAGAGTGGATCAGGGCATGGAATACCATTACCCACGGAATGGTGAAAAAGGAAAGCCTTTCGTGGAATGCATGCAATGTATACGACGGAATGACTTACCGGTGTTTTGCCCCGGCCAATTTGCCTGCCGTTTTTGACGATACTGTAACAAAGGAATACCTGAAAAGTGTGAGACTTGCATTTTTGTGTGGTTTGTACGTCAGTGATAATACATTGAAGGATGTTACTGCACTTGTCAGAAAGAATGGTCTTGTTGTCGTTACTTCAAATCGTTTTGCTCCCCAAAAATTTGTAGCCGAATATTCTTCAGGTACCAAAGAATTTAACGACGGAAAAGGAAAATGGATCATTACGGATGATATGGCAAGTGACGATTTGAAAAAAATAGTAGCACCCTTTACCGGAAATGATGACGAAATTACGCTCCGGTTTAAAGGGAACAGGAAGATAACGATGAAAATATCTCAGGACGGAAATGACGTGAAAATTTTTAAAACAAATTTGTAATACCTGTCTCTATAGTTTGCCATAAAAAAGGTGAATTTTTAACAGGAGAGTCGTTAGATAAAAATTGATTTTTTATACTTTTGCTAAACCGATTAAGCATACTAATGATAAACCAAATGAGAAGAAAAAAAGTAATTATTTTATTTATCCTTTTATTCTTTTGTAACGGTCTGTTTTCCAGCCCAACCAGGATAAAAACATTGATTGATGATTTCCGGAATCATCCTGAACATATATTGGTGACGGCACACAGGGCTGCCCATCAAAAATATCCGGAAAATTCGATTGCAGCTATAAATGAAGCTATTCGTATCGGGGCCGATATAGTTGAAACAGATGTTCGTGAAACAAAAGACCATAAGCTGGTGATCATGCATGATGAATCGATAGACAGGACGACTAACGGCACCGGATTGGTAAAAGATTTAACGCTGAGCGAGTTGAAAGAAAAAAGACTCGTATTTAATGGGAAGGTAACCGATCAGAAAATTTTGACCTTTCGTGAAGTTCTGGATGCGATAAAAGGGGAAATTCTGGTGAATGTCGATTTTAAGGCAGACGGGCAGGATGCTATCAATACAGCTTACCGGCAGATAAAAGAAAAGGGGGTTGAGGATCAAATTCTGTTCTATGTTTATAATCATTATAACCTGATCCCTGTGTTGCAGAAACTCGATCCGGAAATAACCATTATGACAAGAGCATATTCCGAGGAGGATGTAGACAAAATACTATCCTTCCCGGATATGAAAATAATGCAGATTGATTTTTCATTTTATAATGATAAATGGGCAGAGAATGTAATACAGAAAGGAATAAGAATATCGGGAAACGCATTGGGAGAATACGATAAAATGCAGCAGGAAAGCGGAACAGGTTATGATGAGATTACAAAAAAGCATATAAATATAATAGAAACCGATTATCCTGAAGAATTGCTGTCGTATTTAAGAGGGAAAAATTTACATCGCTGATTTTTGTTTTTTAACTGAAGAACATACAGATACAGAAAAAAATAATACTAGTAGTAATTTTATATCGCAGACAGGTATGAAAATGAATTTTATATCAGGTTATAATAGTTTTTTGATGTAATTTTCACTGTTTGCTGTAAATCAATAAACACATGAAATCTAAACTTGCTAAACTTTTCTTTTATAATCTAATTATATTCGGTCTTGTTGGTTGTACCTCAAAAAAATCAGAGCAACCGGTGCAACTATCCAAAACAGAGAAAACAACTTTTCAAACCAGCTCCCACTGGAAACCTGCAACCGATATAAGGGCAGATGTGGTTATGGTTTATGGTGCTGAGGATGATAGAGATATGAATTTCGAACAGCGTGTTCAGAGCTGGCGCGACCGTGGCTACATTACTCATTTTATGACCGGTATTGCCTGGGGTAGCAGGTACAAACCGTATTTCGACGGGAGTTGGGACGGAAAGAAACACTGGGAAGACGGTCAGGTAAATATGCAGGGCGATACCCTTTGGCACGGAAACAGCCACATTACTCCGTATTTTGTTCCGGGTGAAAGTTTCCTGAAATACATCAAAGAGGTACATCTCAAACGGGTAATCGATGCCGGGATTGACGCCATTTTCCTGGAAGAACCAGAATTCTGGGCAAAGGCCGGCTACAGCCAGTCATTTAAAGAAGAATGGAAAAAGTATTACGGTTTCGACTGGCGGCCGCAGCATACTTCTGCTGAAAACACGTATCTGTCCAATAAACTGAAATATCATCTGTATTATCATGCTTTGGATGAATGTTTTACGTTTGCCAAAGAGTACGGAAAGACAAAGGGGATGAACGTGCGTTGCTATGTGCCGACCCATTCGCTGATTAATTATTCCCAGTGGATGATTGTCAGTCCGGAAGCAAGCCTGGCTTCGCTGTCCTGCGTCGACGGGTATATTGCCCAGGTTTGGACAGGCACTTCAGCCGAACCGAATTATTTCAACGGAGAAAAGAAGGAACGGGTATTCGAGACCGCATTTCTGGAATATGGGTGTATGGAAGCCATGACTGCCCCGACCGGCCGGAAGATGTTTTTCCTGACCGACCCTATAGAAGACCGGGCGTTTGACTGGCCTTACTACAAAAAAAATTACCAGGCTACTTTTACCGCACAGTTGCTGTATCCTGATATCGACAACTATGAAGTGATGCCCTGGCCCGACAGAATATATGAGAATCTTTATTACACCAGTGCCCATTATAAGAAAGGAGGCGGCATTGCCGGATCCAACAATATGCAGTTAATTGATCCGGAAAATGCAGCTAAAGATAAAAAGGAACATATTCCGCGCTATTATTCCACGCAGATGCAGGTAATGGTTAACTCGTTGAACCAGATGCCCCTTTCCGGGAATACGATTTCCGGTTCGCAGGGCATTTCCGTACTGATGGCCAATTCACTGATGTTTCAGCGAGCCCCGGCTCCAATCAACGGATACGACGATCCTCAGCTATCCGATTTTTACGGCGAGGCGTTACCTTTTCTGAAGAGAGGAGTTCCGGTAAAAACGTTGCATCTTGAAAACGTTTCTTATCCCAAAACATGGGATGGGGTAAAGGTGTTGCTGATGTCATACTCGAACCTGAAGCCACTGGATAAAAATGCTCATTCCTGTATTGCCAAATGGGTCAACGACGGAGGTGTAATTGTTTACAGCTCACGTGATACCGATCCGTTTCAGAGTGTACAGGAATGGTGGAATCAGGGCGAGAATCATTATAAAAGGCCGTCCGATCATCTGTTCAAACTATTGGGTATAGGCGAGAATCCGAAAGAAGGCGAATATACCTGTGGAAAAGGAACGGTATATGTAATCCGGAAAGACCCGAAGGAATTTGTTATGATGAAAGATGGCGACCGTGAATACGTGGAGATTGTTAAGCGGATGTATGAAGAGAAGGCAAAAGCAGGCGAGCTGGCATTTAAGAACAGTCTTTATCTGGAAAGGGGGCCTTTTGATATGATCGCTGTGATGGACGAGAGTGTAAGCGCAGAGCCTTATGTCATAAAAGGATTATTCATTGATTTGTTCGATCCGAAGTTGCCGGTATTGACAGAGAAAACGGTGAACCCGGGTGAGCAGTCTTATTTGTTTGACATTAACCGGGCAGAAGATAAGACGAACCCTCAGATACTGGCTGCAGCTTCCCGTTCGTATGAGGAAGAAAGAACCGGGCACAGCTATTCATTTGTCACGAAAAGTCCGTTGCACACGACAAATGTGATGCGGGTACTTTTACCTTCAGCGCCGAAAACGACTATCGTTACAGATGCAGCAGGAAAAGAGATTGAAGACGCAACCTGCAGTTGGGATGAAAACAGTAAGACCTGTCTGCTCGGTTTTGAGAATAATCCGGACGGGGTAAAGGTTTCATTTAAATGGTAATTAAACGATACAAAAATAATTGAGTTATGAATAAAGAAAGTAGAAGAAGTTTTCTTCGGAATTCAGCCTTAGCCGCCGGTGCTCTAGGCTTTATGGGAACAAAAGCTTCGGCCATGACATCTTCTTCCGAAGGGAAAAGTGCATCTTTGCCGATCACAAAAAAATTATCCTTTAACAAGGACGGAAAGTTTAAAATCATTCAGTTTACCGATATTCATGCGGTGTACAAGGAAGGTGAGACCAATCATTCCTATGACATAATGAATAAGATTCTTGATATTGAAAAGCCTGATTTTGTGATGTATACAGGTGATATCGTTACTGAGTATACACCGGCTGCATTATGGGAAAAAGTAACCAGTTTGCCAGCTGAACGCAACATTCCTTTTGCTGTTGTTTTCGGAAATCACGATTCGGAACGCGATACACCGCGTGATAAGGTTTATGAGATTGTGGTCGGTTTGAAAGGTTGTCTGAATACACCCAAAACAGAGTCGGTAGATGAACTGTTCGGCTATACAAATCAGGTGATTCCTGTTTATAAATCGGATGCTCCCGACGAGAAAGCCTTCCTGCTTTATCTTTTCGATTCGAATGCTATAAGCGATCTGCCCGGAGCTTCCCATCGCGAAGATTGGATAAGGAGCAATCAGATCGATTGGTATGTAACCCAGAGTAAACGCCTTACTGAAGAGAACGGAGGGGTTCCGTACCCGGCCCTGGCTTTTTTCCATATTCCCCTGATCGAGTTTGGAAACGTATATAAAACTCCGGATCAGAAGTCGTTTGGCTGGCGGATTGAAAAGGAATGTTGCCCGCCTGTCAATTCGGGATTGTTCTCTGCTTTTCTGGAATGTAAGGATGTGAAAGGCGTATTTGTGGGTCACGACCACGACAACGACTATGTGGTTTATCATCAGGGAATAGCGCTTGGATACGGGCGTTTTTCCGGAGGGCTGAACACGTATCATACACTTTGCCGTGGTGCCCGGGTTTTTGAACTGACCGAAGGGGAGGATTCATTCGAAACCTGGACCCGTATGGAAACCGGACGTTTCCTCAACCGGGTCATGGTACCTAATTCGTTCATATCCGACGATGCGCAATACCGGGCAAAACCGTAGAATATTACATTCTAAAGGAATGTTTTTTCAAGTTGTTTAAGTTAAAACTAAATGGACAAAAAGAACCGGAATATTTATACCAGAGTCCTCACTTCGTTTGGAATGACAGATTTACGTAACTTATTCATGGTGCACAGATTTCTCACTTCGTTCGAAATGACAATCAGCCTTGTTTCAGGGAAGAGGCTGTCCCCAAAGACAATTATTAAATACGAAGACTCGAAGACACAAAAAATAAATATATATAAAACAATACTTTGTGTCGTGGTGCCTTTGTGTTTAAAGTTGTTTTTTATCTTTTTGTACAGCCCCCTATTTCCCATCCGCCTGCTTGTCATCCCGAATGGAACATTGTGGAAAGAGGGATCTCTTCTTTAACTTTTGACAGCTTCTGTAAAATTGAATTAATGTTGTTTAATGCAAATCATCAATCATTTAATCCGCATAAATGGGAAAAGAAAATATAAACAGACGCTCTTTTATCAGAGATGCAGCTTTAACTACCGGAGCCCTTACGTTAGTGGGTGCCGGTGCTTCAGCCGGTATTTTGTCAGCCGGCACGGAAAAGGACAAGGCCGTACCGGAATTGAAATTGTCATATAACCTGCAACGGAAATTTAAGATTGTTCAGTTTACCGACACGCATTGGAAGGCAGCTGTCTGGGAATCAAAAGAGGCTTCGGAATGTATGCACAATGTACTGGAAGTTGAAAAACCGGACCTTGTTTTTTATACGGGCGATCATGTGACAGGCGAACCCATTGCCGACGGAATAGATGCAGTTTTTGAGCCGGTGCTGTCTCGTAAAATTCCGTTTGCAGTTGTCCTGGGAAACCATGATGAAGAATATAGTATGACCCGCCGGGAGATTTTCGAATACATGAAAAAAATGCCCGGAAACCTGACAGGTACAGTGGACGGCATTACCGGAATAACCAATTTTGCCATTCCGCTTTATCAGTCAAGCAGCGAAAGGATAATGACCGTACTTTACGGCCTCGACAGTAACAGGGATACTGTTGAAGCTGATGAGATTGCCTGGTATACGCAGAAGAGTAAGGAATATACGCAGAGGAACAAAGGAGTTCCTGTCCCGTCGCTGGCATTTTTTCATATTCCGGTGCCGGAATTTAAAGATGCCATTATTGACCTGAATGCCCGTTTTTACGGAACACGGAAAGAACATGTATGCTGCTCGGACAGGAATACCGGCCTGTTTTCTGCTTTTAAGGAAAACGGTGATGTGATGGCCGTAATTGTTGGTCACGACCATTTGAATGATTATGTGGTTTGCTGGAAAGATATTATGCTTTGCTACGGGCGTGTTACCGGCAGCAAAAAAACGTCGCACTACAATCTGCCGGATGGCAGCAACGGGGCGCGGGTAATTGAACTAACCGAAGGAGAACGGGGCTTTGCCAGCTGGATCCGGCTGAGAACCGGGGAAAAAATTAAACCCTTTACATACCCGTTCGACTTTATTGACAAATAGATTCCATATTATGATGAGAAAGCACTTAGTCATATCGTTTTTTATTTTGCTCATTTTTAACGGAGTAAGTGCGCAAAAAATAATGGATCATGAAGTTGTGCTTAAGGACGGCAAACTTCAGCCCTGGACAGAATACAGTAATATACTCAAATGGAGTATGAATTTTTTGGAGAATTGTCCTTCACATCAGACAAAGTTCGGGGATGACCCTCTTTACCTTGTTACCTCGAAATTAAATGAGGATGGTTCATTTTGTTATAAACAGAACAATCCGGGCAGTAATGTTTACTGGGGGATGGAGACTTTTAAAAAATATTATGCCTATAGCGGCGATAGCGTTGCATTAGCTCCGGTCAGAAGACTGATCCGAAGAGTTGCATTGTTCCATACGCCTGAAGACTGGGCATGGCCCGATGTTCCCAGAACACAGGACGATACCCCGGACGGCGAATATACGGATGAATGGAGCGGAGTTGATAAAATTTGTATGGTTGGCATTGGCTACCTGAATTATTACAGGTTTACCGGCGATAAACAATATTTTACCAAAGCCGAACATATTGCACAAATTATTCTTCAGCACGTTAAACCGGGAAATGACAGGCAATCACCTCTTCCGTTTATGGTTAACCTGAAAACCGGTGAGATCCTTGATCCGTATTGCTCTGATATGATTTTTCCGGTGCAGCTTTTTGATGAACTTCTGAAAGAGAATACTTCTTTGGACCGCAAAGAACTGAAAAACAAGCGAGACCTGCTGTGGCAGTGGATTCTGGATTACCCGATGAAAAATAATATGTGGTCGGGCTATTACGAAGATGTGAAATCCAGTTATACCAACCTGAATCAGCAAAACCCGATGGAAACAGCCCGTTATATTCTGAACCATCCCGACATTGATCCGGACTTCAGAAAACATGTTCCGGATTTGATAAGCTGGGTTGAAAACCGTTTCGGAAAGGTAAAACATTTCGGGGCAACCAGTATCAAAGAACAGGACGGTTGTTTCAAAGAGATGAGCAGTCATACTGCCCGCTATGCTTCGGTTGTTGCCAAATGGTACGGCGTATGTCTTGACGGGAAAGTTCGTGAGGAAGCCCGTGCTTCCTTTGCTTTGGCAACTTATTCGGCATATAACCGGTATTCAGAAAACCAGCAGGCCATCAATTACACGGGAATTGAGTATATCGAGCCGTGGTTTTCCGATTCATACTGGGACTATTTGCCACATATTCTCGATGGTATGGCTGAAATGCCAGACATGTTGCCCCCGGACGAAAGTCATATTTTTTATTCTTCCTCTTTGATTACCCATGTTTGTTATGCTCCTCAGAATATTTCCTATACAACGTTTGATGATTCCGGTACCGAACGGATAAAGCTCACCTTTACTCCGGAGGTATTTTCGAAAGGCAAACCATTGGATAAGAAGTACTGGAGCTTTGGCATTTTTCGTGGTGCCGGAAATATACTGATCATTCAAAGAAAAGGAATTAATCAAATTGAAATCAGAAGGAAGATATAACGGTTAAAAGAAAATAGAATTGTGTTTTATGTATAAGTCTTTAGATGATAGTGTAATATGAAAATAATTGTCTGTTTTATACTGCATTTTATCCTTGTATTGAATTTGATCATATCGTATAAAATAAATAAAGATGAAAATTAGAGGAGTACTTATATGTACGTTAGTAATGGTACAAGCTGTTTTTTTGCAGAGTAAGGCGGCAAACAGTGATGAGAAACAAACATGGCCTGCCGAATGTAAAAAAGTGGAAATTGTTTCATCGGTTGACCATACGAAACAACCGGCCTATTTCTATAGGGCAAAATCGGGCCAGCCCCGTCCGTTGATAGTCAGGCTTCATGCGTGGAGCAGCGATTATTCGAAGGTGGATTTTTTGTCACAATATTGTATTGATAATGATTATAATTATATCCATCCTAACTTCAGGGGACCGAACGACCGTCCGGAAGCCTGCGGAAGTCCCCTGGTGATCACGGATATTGACGATGCAATCGATTATGCCATTGCCCATGCCAACGTCGATACCACCAGTATTCACATAATCGGGGGCAGCGGCGGAGGTTATGCGACCTTGCTCTGTTATATGAAAATTAAGCATCATATAAAAACATTTACGGCGTGGGCTTCAATAACAAATCTGGTGGATTATTATTACGAATGTGCAGGCCGGAGGGCTAAATACGAGAAATATATGCATGACCTGGAAAAGGTTACATCGGGTCTTCCACGCGAAGGTTTTACCCCGTATTTCAATGAAGCGGAAGCGGTGAAACGTTCTCCTGTTTTCATGGATACACCTGTTGCTCAGCGTGAAAACAGCAAGCTTTTTATTTTTACAGGCATTCATGACGGTGGACTGGAGGGCGATGTCCCGTTTATCCACAGCCTGAAAATGTTCAATAAAATAGTTTCCGATTTCGATTATTCCGATCAGAAGACACAGTTTTCTATTGAAGAAATGCTGAGGTTACTGGACTGGCAGACAAACGGGGCACCTGTGTTCAAAGACCATCTTTCTGTTTTAATTCAGCGACAGTATCTCGACAAGGTGCAGATTAACCTTTTTGAGGGAGGACATGAAATGATTGAAGACCGGGTACTTGACGGCGTGAAGGGACAGAACGTCCTGGTGATCGGCGATTCGAATGGTGCCATCAGCGAAGGCTGGGTAAACCAGCTGAAGGAAAAACGGTTCCCCGATTTTATCTGTAACACGTCGGTTTCGGGCAATACCATTGGTTTTGATAACCTGGGCAGGCAGGACCTCAATACCCTTCGCCAGGTCGACCGGTATATGGACGAGGGAGCCAAAGCATTAAATGGAATGAATAAAATTTTTATCATGCTTGGCACGAACGATTGCAAGGCGGTTTTTACTGACAGTCTGAAGATTGTTCCGCAAAATATGAAGACTTTGCTGGAAAAAATAAAATCGCATCCTGTATATCAGAAATATCATCCCGAAATATTTGTGATATCGCCTCCTCCTTATGCAAACGATGACAAGCTGATTGAAAAATACAAGGGAGGTTCGGAAAGAATGGCCTGGCTGTATCCGCAGCTTAAAAAAGTAGCAGAAAAAGAGGGATGCCATTTTGTTGATATTTATTCAAGACTAAAACCGGTATGGGATAATGTAACAGTAGACGGCATTCACTTAACGGCAGCCGGACAAAAGATAATTGCAGACATGGTTAGTCAGGCCGCCTGGAAAAACTGATTCGGGTTGATGTGACGAAAAAACTGACGGCGAAAAGGTTTTGTCAGAATAAAATACAGGAGATTGGTTTGGATGAAGGTGTACTTAATTGTATAAGACAGATATAAGATAATGAATAACTAAAAGCATACAAACTAAAAAAAATGGAAGAAAAAAAGAGTAACAGGTTGCAGTCTATCGATGCCTTACGAGGGTTCGATATGCTATGGATAATGGGATTGCCCGGGATAGTATTTGCCCTGGCTAATCTTACCGGAGCCGGTTGGCTGGCCGATTTCGGAAAACAGATGCACCATGTGGCGTGGGAAGGGTTTCACCTCATGGATTTGGTCTTCCCGCTTTTCCTGTTTATAGCAGGGATCTCGTTCCCGTTTTCAGTGGCCAAACGTCGTGCAAACGGGCAAACAAACAGTCAGATTTACAAACATATTTTTACACGTGCACTGTTGCTGTTTCTGTTTGGTTTAATGTATAACGGATTGTTCCGTTTTGACGGGAATCTTCGTGTGGCAAGTGTACTGGCGCGTATCGGTTTTGCATGGATGTTCGCGGCCATTATTTTTATCAATACAGAAAAATTATCCATCCGTCTGATCTGGTCTTTTGGACTGCTTATTCTTTACAGCCTGATTTTTGCCTTGGTTCCGGCACCTGATGCACCGGCCGGCACCGATATATTTTCGGCCCAGGGAAATTTTATTGCCTGGTTCGACCGGATGTTTTTGCCGGGAAGGCTGAATGACGGCATTTTTGATCCGGAAGGTATACTGGGGCTTATTCCGGCCGTGCCGAATGCTTTGTTCGGTATGATGGCCGGGGCCTTGCTGCTGTCGAAAGAAAAGTATAGTCAGGAAAAGAAAACCCTGTATATGCTGATTGCCGGCATTATTTTTATTCTTGCAGCTATTCTGTTTAATCCGGTTATTCCGATCATCAAGAAAATGTGGACTCCGACTTTTGTCTTTGTAACGGTCGGAATCGGTCTGGTACTTCTTTCCCTTTTCTATTGGGTAATCGATGTAAAGAATTACAGGAAATGGACTTTCCCGTTTCGGGTTGTCGGTATGAATTCCATTACGATATACCTGGGACAGAAGATAATAAACTTCGGAGTAATAAGGGATTTCTTCTTTGCAGGGATTGCCGCAAAATGTCCGAAAGCTACAGGCGACCTGATTCTTTCGTGTGCTTACGTATTTATATGCTGGATTTTCCTGTGGTTCCTTTATAAGAAAAAAATCTTTCTGAAAGTATAATATAAAAATGTAAAAAATTGGAAGGTCAATCAAGAGTTGTGAAGTATTCATTCCTGCCTGCAGGCCGGCAGGTACAAGCAATAATATAACAAAATATTCATGTCTCAATACAGTTACTAAGAATCGTTAATTCTGATAATCTATATGTGATTAAATTGAAAGAATATGAAAAAAGAATGTTTTTTGACGGTGCTTATGATCGTTATTACAATCTGGGGGTTAAAGGCACAGAAAAGAATGTGTTCGTCCGTACCGTTTACCGTAGCAACATATAATTTGCGGTATAATAATCCTGAAGACGGGGAGAATGCGTGGCCGAAGCGTAAGGGGGTGGTAAAAGCACTGATCCGGTTTCATGGTTTTGATCTTTTCGGTACAGAAGAAGGACTGATCGGGATGTTGAATGATCTGTCGGAGATGAAGGAATATGCCTGGATCGGGAGAGGCAGGGATGACGGGAAGGAGAAAGGTGAGCATTCTGCGATTTTTTACCGAAAAGACCGGTTCCGATTGCTTGATCACGGAGATTTTTGGTTGAGTGAGACGCCGGATAAACCGACGTTCGGATGGGATGCGACGTGCAAGAGGATTTGTACATGGGGAAAATTTAAGGATATAGTGAGTAAAAAGGATTTTTATTTTTTCTGCGTTCACTTTGATTGGGATGGGAAGAAGGCGAAGACGGCTTCGGGAAAACTGATGGTAAAAAAGATCAGTGAGATAGCGGGAGAATATCCGGTATTTTGTGTAGGTGATTTCAATTCGGAGCCGGAGACGGAACAGATCAGGACGATGAAGAGCTTGCTGGAGGACAGCCGGGAAGTGAGCGAAGAGGCTCCGTACGGGCCGGAAGGGACGTTTGAAGGATTTGACTATGAGGCACAGTTAAAAGGGAAACTTGAACATGATGATTATATATTTGTAAGCAAGAAGATAAAGGTATTGAAATACGGAGTGCTGACCGACAGTTATGACTGCAAATTTCCCTCCGATCATTTACCGGTAGTGGCTAAAGTAGTTATCAATTAAACTTCGGATAAGTTGATATAAAAAATATATGATTATCAAAAGTTTAATTGATTTTTAAAATTATTAATAATGAAAAAATCAGATGTCCGGATATTGAAAAGCATGACCGTCTTGTTTTTCATTCTTGTAAGTAATTTTCTTTATGCGCAAAGCAGTGCAGGAAAAACGTATGCCGAAAAAGTAAAAATCGATGGAGTCGATCGTTCGTATTTTATTCATATTCCGGCTAACCTTCCGGCGAATGCACCGCTGGTTTTTGTATTGCACGGCTATGGCGGAAAAGCTGGTCCCAATGCTTACGGCATGAATGAGGTAGCTGATAAAAACGGTTTTGCAGTGTGTTCTCCTCAGGCTGAAAAGGACGGGAGGGGAAAACCTTCATGGAACCTGAATTATCCTTTTCAGAAAGACTGGAAACTGGATGATGTGAGTTTCCTGGTGAAATTATCGAAACACCTTCAGAAGAAATATAATCTGAGTACCAAAAATGTTTTTTGTGCAGGCATGTCAACCGGTGGCGATATGTGTTATTTACTGGCTTACAGAAGTCCGGCTTCGTTTACCGCAATATGTTCTGTTTCAGGCCTTACCATGGAATGGATTTATAAAGAGATGGAAGCTCCCGAGCCGGTTCCTTTTTTGGAAATTCACGGAACAAAAGACCGGACTTCCTACTGGGATGGCGACATGGCAGACAAAGGCGGCTGGGGACCTTATATTTCCGTTCCTCTTGCTGTTAATTACTGGATTGCCAAAGACCGGTGCACCGACGAAGTGGTGGATACACTGGCTGTAAAGGATCCGGCGAACGGACATTTTGTGGTCAGACACAAATTTATTAATGGTATTCAGGGGAATGAAGTATGGTTGTACGAGATTGTAAACGGCGAGCATTCATGGGGCGACAAGGATTTAAATACCGGTGAAGAAATATGGAAATTTTTCAGTAAATATTTAAAGTGAATATAATCAAGCCATTATGAAAAAAAATCTAGCCGTTTTTCTACTCTGCTTTGCGTTTTTGTACAGTAACGCAGCAAACAATCCGGACAAAGTTCTTTCTGCTGAAAACCAGGAGAAAGATAACCCGACGCAAAACATACAGCCGAAACCGGAAACAGAGGGAGAAATTCCGATACTGGCGTGGTTCAGCATTCCTGCTTCTGCAACTTCGGTCGAACGTTACCGGGAAATGAGGGATGCAGGCATTACATATTCTCTCACTTTTTTCCCAAATGCAGATGAAGTAAAAAAGGCTTTGGATGCAGCAGAACAGGCCGGTGTCAGGTTACTGGTTTCCTGTCCCGAGCTGAAAAACGAGCCGGAAAAAACAGTAAAACAACTGATGAACTATCCGGCTGTTGCAGGTTATCACCTGAAAGATGAACCCGCCATTCAGCTTTATCCGGAACTTTCGGACTGGGCAAAAAAAATACAATCGGCTGACAATCAGCATTTCTGTTATGTGAATATGTTCCCGAACTATGCAAACGAAAAGCAACTGGGAACAGAAAGTTACAAGGAATATGTACATGAATACCTTCTGCAGATTCCTGTCGCGTTTGCCTCATTCGATTCCTATCCGGTGTATAAAGACCATGTCAGCGAAAACTGGTATGAAAATTTGGAACTGATTTCTGCAGAATGCAGGGAGGCCGGAAAACCTTTCTGGGCTTTTGTGCTTACGACAAACTATGATAATGACCATGTAACTCCTCAAACCATAGCCGCTATGCGCCTTCAGGCATTTACCGACCTGGCCTACGGAGCCCAGGGAATCGAATATTTTACCTACTGGTCGGCTACCTCGGTAAATTCACCTTCCGGTGAAGACCAGCGTGGCGCACCCATTACCGTAACCGGCAAACGGAGTATCGTATACGACCGTGTGAAACAGATGAGCCGTGAGATTCAGAATCTTTCCGGAGTATTTCTGGGTGCAAAGGTCGTCAGTATCCGGCATACCGGGCTGGACCGGATACCGAAAGGAACTATTCGTCTGACGAGCCTTCCTGAACCGGTGAAGGTTCTGGATACACATGGGGCCCCGGCATTGGTCTCTGTACTTCAAAAAGGGGAAAAATCTTTTCTGGTGATCGTCAACAAGGATTTCCTGAACAACATGAGTTTTACCATTTACGGAGACGAAAACCTGAAAAGGGTACTCAAAGACGGTACGATAGTTCCGGCCAGTGCTTACGAGCCTTCCATGGAACTTGATCCGGGAGATATTGCTGTTTATATGTTTCCTGCAGAAAAGAATCAGAAATAACAAAAACAATAAAATATGAACTTACATTTTCGTTTTTTACAAAGTGCGGCATTTATTGCCTTGTTCGGAATGGCAGGCTGTTCATCGGTTCAGCAACCCGGGCCGGCCGGTTATGTCAATCCGTTTATCGGTACAGCTTACACCGGTCATACTTATCCTGCGGCCACAACTCCTTTCGGAATGGTGCAGGTAGGCCCTGACAATGGTGTGAAAGGCTGGGAATTCTGTTCCGGTTATCACGACGGATCAACTTCGATTATGGGGTTTTCACACACCCATCTTAGCGGGACAGGCGCTTCCGATATGGGCGATATTTTGTTTATGCCGGTTGTCGGCGATGTACCTTTTGTTCCGGGTGATGAGAAAAATCCGTCTTCAGGTTACAGGTCTTCTTTTTCGCATGATTCGGAAAAAGCAAGTCCGGGCTATTATTCGGTTGAACTTGCAGATTACCATATTCTTGCTGAAATGACAGCAACGCCGCGGGTCGGTTTCCACCGGTATACCTATCCGAAGAATGAGAAATCAGGAATAATGATCGACCTTGAGCATGGCATCGGCGACCACACAACCGAAAGTTATATAAAAGCAGTTGATAAACAAACCATTGTGGGAATGCGCCGGTCTTCCGGGTTCGTCAGGGATCACCGGTATTATTTCTGTGCACGTTTTTCAAAACCGTTTGCAAAGGTAACCTCTTATCAGGACAGTGTGATTTCGGATAATGAATCGGTTTCAGGGAAAATAACAAAGATGCTGGTTCAGTTCGCTACTTCCGGTCAGGAAGCCGTAAATGTAAAAGTCGGGCTTTCTACCGCCAGTGAAAAAGGAGCAATAAATAACCTGGATACCGAAGTTCCGGGATGGGATTTCGATAAAGTTCACCAGCAAACAGAAGCGGTCTGGAACAGTTATCTGAACCGGATTGAAGTACAGACAACAGACGAAGGGCAGCGGGTTTCATTTTATACTTCGCTGTACCATGCTTTGCTGATGCCGAACCTTGTAACAGATGTCGACGGAAGTTATTCGGGATGGGATTTTCAGTTACATAAAAGTACGGCAGGGGATATGTACACCAATTTTTCACTCTGGGATACATATCGGGCAGAACATCCGTTTCTGGAACTGATGTATCCCGAAGAAAACAGCCGGTTTGTGCGCTCGTTGCTGGAACGGAACCGGCAAACAGGTTTGCTTGTTACCAACGAATACGGGATGTGCGAAACATGGTGTATGATCGGAAACCACGCGATTCCTGTTATTGTAGATGCTTTTCTGAAAGGTGATAAATCGTTTGACGCGGATTTTGCTTACGAATCGGTTAAACATGCCGAAACGGCGGAACATAATAAGGCCGACTGGTCGAATTACGACAAGTACGGATATTTTCCGTTTGATATCAGCAGCGAGGAATCTGTTTCCCGGACGCTGGAGTCGGGATACGATGACTATTGTGTGGCCAAAATGGCAAAGGCTTTGGGAAAAGAAGACGATTATCAGTTTTTTATGAAACGATCTGAATTCTATAAAAATTTATTCGATCCTGAATATAAGCTGGTAAGGCCAAAAGATTCGAAGGGAAACTGGAAAACTCCTTTTAATCCGTATTCACTGATAAGTGAAAGCGGGAAAAGAGATTATACGGAAGGAAACGCATGGCAGTGGACATGGCACGTGCAACAGGATGTTCCTGGCCTGATCGGTTTGTTCGGGTCAAAAGAGGCCTTCGTACAAAAACTGGATTCACTGTTTTTCGTTAATGTGGATTCTCTTCCCGGACATGTCCGGATTCCTGATGTAACCGGGCTTATCGGATCGTATGCCCATGGAAATGAGCCAAGTCACCATATTTCATATTTGTATCCGTATGCGGGTTGTCCCGGTCGGACTGCAGAAATTGTGCGGAAAGTATTTGATCAGTTTTACCTGCCCAAACGTGATGGCTTGTGCGGAAATGACGACTGCGGCCAGATGTCGGCCTGGTATATTTTTTCGGCTATGGGTTTTTATCCGGTAGATCCCGTATCAGGTGAATATATCATCGGGGCGCCACAGGTACATGAGATGAAGTTATGCCTGTCCAACGGGAAAACCTTTGAAATGAAAGCCACCAATTTGTCTGATCAGAACAAGTATATCCGTTCTGCAAAATTGAACGGGAAACCACTGGAAACATTTAAAATCAGTTATAATGAAATAAAAAATGGCGGCCTTCTTGAGTTCGATATGACAGACGATAAGAATGCAGTTTATTATAAAAATTAATGCAGTTTTTTATTGCCGTATTTTTATTTCAACTTCCCTGAAGAGGTCTTTTCTCCGAATATCACAATTCTGGTATTTTGAGACAGCCCTCTTCCGGGGATTCCGGTCTGTCGGACAGAAGGGCAAAAAAAGTACGGTATTTTTTTCATTGATTTATTTCTGATAAAATCAGTAATGAGCGCTTAACCTTACCTACATAGACCTGATAAAAAAATGAAAAAATTCTGTTTGTATATCCTGACCTGTTTGACAGTAGGCTCTTTACTGTTTTCGTGTTCCCCTGCTAAAGTAAAATACGAAAATTTACACGACCCGATAATGGATGTAGGCCAGTACCGGTTGCCGGCATTAAACAAGACTCCCCGTTATTGCTGGGATTTAAAGATAAAACCCGGAAAGGATGCTTTGAAGGAATATTTGCTTGCTGCATCTGTTTCCGGGCTGACTGCCAGGGCTGTTCAGAACGGAAAAACAGATGTCGGCATTTGGATTCTGAATGGTCAGGATAATCGTATTGCCTATCGAACAGAAAGAAAATCTCTGGAAGAAAGAGGGTGCCGTTTTTTAGGTGAAACAGGCCCGGTGGAATTAGCAACCCGGCAGATGGAGCCTGTTGACGGGACCGATGTAAGTGTGAAAAATTTGTTTGATGGCTATATCCTGACCGATATGGATCATAATCCGGAAAGCGGAACGGTGGCCGTAACGGCTTCCCATGTATATAACGGACTTGTTGTCGATAAGAAATTTCAGCATGTATTTGAAAAAGCCGGTTATAAGCTGTTGTACGATGCTTCGGAAAAGCATGTCCGCGATGCGTGGAAAGAATTTAAGGATCATTGTACCCGTAATGGTCTGGTTGTCATGCCAAATAATACCTGGGAGTTGCGTGATGTGGCCATTCAGAACGGTTGGTTTTTTATGAATCTTTACCCTGAACCCCACCATGCAACCGGGGGCGATTACTGGAATCTGTTCGGGAAAGTCTGCAAAACACTGGATGACCATTCGCTTGTTTACGGCTGGGAAGCAGGCCCGCACGACGAGCGGGAAATTAATAACATGGTATCTGTTAACTCGCTGGCTTCCGCAGTTAATGACTGGTTTTACAATTATTGCATGGTTAACGCTGACTATAAAAATCGCCAGGAACCGGTACTGGCAGACGTGTTAAACCCGAAAACATTCGATTACAACAGGAAGAAGCGGTTTGTTTCTTTTTTTATGTCAGACGGCGATAACAACCAGTGGATGATGGGTGGTTTCATTGAACGCTGGTACGATGTACAGCAAAGCAGTGCCAACAAGGTGGCTTTTGGGATTGCAACTACCACCATGCCGCAAATGGCGCCTGCTGCCTATAAATACATTCTGGAACATCAACCTGAAAATTCGACGTTGGTCGAAGTACAGGGCGGAGGTGTTTTTTATTCGGATACCTATGGAATGAACCGGAATAGGACAAAAGACCTGGGCGAAAGGGCCGGAATGACAGCTGCTTATATGCGGCAGCACCGGATAAAAGTGTTGGGACTGATGGCCAAAGAATCGGTCGGCTCCGATGCGTCGAAAGAGGCTTACCAGGCTTTTATCAGTGCAAATGACCAGCTGGAAGGCATTGTCGCTTTGCAGTATACGCCTTATGCCGGTGGAAAGGGCGATATTTACTGGTTCAGAAATAAAAACGGGTATGACATTCCTGTTATTACAATTAAATATTCCCTGTGGAACGAGCCGGCCAACAGGGAACGGGAAGGAACCCCGAAATACATTGCAGGCTGTCTGGATAAAGACCAAAACAATCCTGATTTTAACCTGATCTGCATACATGCCTGGAGCTCTTTTTCCTATCAGGGAAAGGATTGTGACGAACTGGCCGAAACCGGAAACGGGAATACCATGGGAAGTGGCATTGCTACTCTTTTAAGAAATCATCTGGATGATTCGTATGAAGTTGTTAGTCTTCAGGAATTAATCTGGCAGGTACGAATGAAGTTTCGTCCGGAGCAAACAAAAAAATATTTGGGAACACTACAGTAAGGGATAAAATTAACAGGACAAAAGAAAAACTATTTATTTAAAATGAACAATTTAAGAATATACCTCAATCTGATTTTATGCCTGATAATATCAAACGCCATTCAGGCAAAAGAATACAATATACTTGACTTCGGGGCGAAACCCGACGGACAAACAATAAATACAAAAGCTATACAGTCTGCTATTGACAAATTGGCAAAAGAAGGAGGCGGAACATTGATTATCCCGGAAGGACAATTCTTGACCGGAACTCTCGAATTGAAATCGAACATCAATTTTTACCTTCAGAAAGGAGCGGTTTTGCTGGGTAGCGTTGAGGAGAATGACTACAGAAAAATTGCAGGATACCTGTCGTTAATCCTGGCAAGTAATCAGAACAATCTTTCTATTACCGGCGAAGGAAGCATTGATGGGCAGGGTCGTCGTTTGGCCTTAAATATTGACAGCCTGTCTTTTGTCGGGAAAATGAACATGAAAGATTATAAACGAACTCACCCACGCCCGAAAATCCTTCAATTCGTAGGGTGTAAAAATGTATTGATTCAGCAAATCACATTGAAAAATGCTGCTGATTGGGTGCAACAATATGAAGGCTGCGAAAATGTTAAAATTGAAAAAATCAGAATTGATAGCGAAGCATACCATAACAACGATGGAATGGATATTTCCGATTGCCGGAATGTAATCGTGACCGGATGCATAGTTAATTCGGTGGATGATGGCATTTGTCTTAAAGGTTCATGGAACGATAAAATATTAATAGAAGATTGCAGGATTCGTTCCAGCGCAAGTGCTGTAAAATTTGGTTCCGGTGCAGGAGCCACAAACGTAACCATTAAAAATGTTTACGTTTACGATACCTATCGTTCAGCATTAGCCCTGGAATCGGTTGATGGCCATAAAATAGAGAATATTTTGGTTGACGGCCTTTATGTCACAAATACCTGGAATGTGTTTTACCTCCGGCTCGGACGGCGAAATCTTAACGAAAAAGGGGAAGTCGGAACGTTAAAAAATATAACCATTCGCAATGTAAAAGCGGATGTCCCGCTTGAACGCCCGGATATTAATTACGATGTCCGGTTTCCGGGAAGGAGTTTCCCGTTACAGGCCAATATTCATCCGGCAGTGATTGTGGGTATTCCGGGGCATTATATCGAGAATGTTTCATTCGAAAATGTTGTTATTACGTATCCCGGTGGCGGCGATGAAGGAACCGGGTACATGCCTGTCTGGAGAATGCAGGATGTTCCTGAACACGAGACAGAATATCCCGAATATGATTTGTTGGGCGAGTTACCTTCATGGGGTTTTTATATTCGCCATGTCCATGGCATTACTTTTAAAAATGTAGCAGTAGCAGCAAAAAAACGGGATTATCGCCCGGCATTTGTATTTGATGATGTATCCAATGCAAACATGGAGAATGTTTATATTAATGAAGACGATAAAGGACCACAAATTATTCTAAGAAATGTGACTAATAAAAATTTAAAAGTAAATGCAGACTTGGTAAAAAACCTGGATTAATGCAAATTATAAAATATAATAAAATGCGAAAAATAGTATTAAATGTATTTCTGCTTTTTTTCATAGGGAGCATTTCAGCCCAAACAAATGAAAGTTCACCTCTTTATGAAACAGGTACGGAGACAACTCTGAACGGAACATGGAAGTTTAAATATATAAAAGGATTCACAGCAGGCAGTGATTCTCTATTCTATTTAAATGATTTTGACGTGTCCGGCTGGGATAATATTAAGGTTCCCGGCCATTGGGGATTACAGGGATTTACCGAACCTACCTATGGAGAACTGCCGGCAGGTCTGGGCTTATATAAAAGGACTTTTAATGTTCCGTCAAAATACAAAGGACAACAGGTATTTATAAGATTTGAAGGGGTTTTATTTTCCTATGAAGTGTTTGTTAACGGGAAAAAAGCCGGAGAATGGCATAGTTCATATAACGGAGCAGGTTTCAATATTACCAAACTGATACATTTTGATAAGCCGAACCTGCTGGCCGTAAGAGTCAGTACTCGCAGCAAAGAATACCGGTTCGACCTTGCCGATAACTGGGCTCTGACCGGAATTTACCGTAAGGTGGAACTGTTCAGCACGCCAAACGTTTATATCGATGATTATACCGTCCGGACTTTCGTTCCCGGAAACCGGACAGGCGAGATAAAGATGAACGTAAAAATGCATCCTTCCACGCAGCTTTTATCCGGAGATAAAACTTTGCAGGTTATGCTGTATTCTCCTGAAGGAAAGCTTCTTCAGAAAAAACAGGAGAAAGTGGTTTCAGAAGAAAATAATTTTGAGTTTTCGGTGGACAATCCGGCATTATGGACTGCCGAAACACCTGATCTTTATTCCATGAAATTACTTCTATTAGAAAATGGAGAAACGAAACAGGAAATTTGTCAAAAAGTGGGAATCAGAGAAATCTCTATAGATAAAAACATTTTAAAATTATTGAATTAGGCATTTTGTATATACATTCAAAATAGCTAAATTAGGGGAAAGTAAAAATTGAAATGGAGAACAAATTTAAAAGTCTTACGATATTCGAGTTTCAGGAACGTTTCCCCAACGATGAAGC